>VFQS010000291.1_pt1 | contig 62206 bp, 60 predicted proteins | sample 3512361 | NCBI WGS metagenome assembly VFQS01 (sample SAMN10412375, study PRJNA504923) | tailings metagenome | isolation source: Relicate 1 Philex TSF3 active mining | place: Philippines | reverse complement strand
TGAAAGTCGTCGATGTTTCATGGATGTTTTTATGAGACATTATAGAGATTGAATTTATTTTTTTTTGGGGGGAGCGTAGCGACCCCCTTGAATAAGTCCATTGAAGGGGGTCGCTACGCTCCCCCCAAAATAAAAATATTCAACCTCTCTTTTTTCTCTTTTGAAAGACCCAAAAACAATCGCTGAACGATGAGTCGTTGATGTTTCATTGATGTTTTTATGAGACATTATAGAGATTGAATTCAAAGAAAAACATAAGAACAAATTATACAATCTCTATAATTTGTCTTTTTATAAACCCAAAAACAATCGCTGAATTGAAAGTCGTCGATGTTTCATGGATGTTTTTATGAGACATTATAGAGATTGAATTCAAAGAAAAACACTTGTCGCTCCCCCCCAAAAAAAAATAAATTCAATCTCTCTTTTTTGTTATTTGGAAGACCCAAAATGAATCGTCGAATGGAAAGCAGTGGCGATTGAACACAAGGCAGGCAGTCGGCGTCTGCCGACGCCTGACAGCCTTAGGTGGTTATTTCTGTGGAACAAAAGAGAGATTGAATGGAAAGAAAAACATAAGAACAAATATAATCTCTATAATTTGTCATTTTTTATAGACGCGCCGCTAATTTTTGAGAGCAAGACGCCATGAATCCTCGTTCGAATTGGCGCTGACACGTCGTCCGTTTCTTGGGAGGCACCAACATACATACCGTCTTTTTCGCTCGTTGGATTTTGCTGTGTCGTAGGGTACGTCGACACAATTTCTTGGCTATAACCGATTTGTTTTTATTTTTCATAGAGAATCGGACTTTCTTTTGGGATTGTTTGTCAAGTCCTCGGAGCGAAGAGGAGAGGCAGCCTTTGGCACGGACTGCCTCTCCTCTTCGAGTCGAGGACTTGTTAGATGGCATTATATGACTGACAAAAAAAAAGACAGAGAGAGAGTAAAAAAAAACGAGACTACTTATAAAATATTATATATACACATATGTGGAAAAAAAAGAAAGAACATCTAACATCTAACTAACATCTTACAACTTTTGTAAATAATGGATGATGGCTTGGCGAACATTGCATTTCAATTTCATGGATCGATTCGTCGCCGTTTTGACTTTGATATCTGTCAAGGCATGCTCCGGGTCTGTCTTGCACCATTGAATTAATTCGGACAAGGTACGTTCTTTGAATATTTCTTCGGCCACGGGGGCACTCACGCCCGGGATTTGCGTCAACATGATGACACCAATGTTTTCATCGGTGATATTTTCCTTTTTGACTTTTTTCACAAAAGAAGAATAAGACGATATATTATTATTATTTTCATTTGTCTCTCCTTCTCCACCACCACCACCTTCTGTTTTTGTTTCCTGTTCTTGAAGACCGCCGTCGTCGTCATTGTTGTCTTTATGGGTGTCCTTGTTGTCCTCGTTATTATTGATATTATTGTCGTCATTGGATGATCGTTTCTTCGAGACAAACAACGTTTGCGGTAGTTGGTGAGCAAGATGTCGGAATGGTTTTTTGACGAACATGTCGCGGGACAATTTGGTGGCCATGTGAATGAGCAAATCGGCGGTTTCTTGCACCGTGCTGGTTCGAAACACACTAAATCCTTCAAAGAGAGACAAACTCGTCATACAGGAAAATACCAATTTTTGGTCGTTGGGACTCACTGAAGAGAGCAGGCCCTCGATGATATAAATGATATTGTGTGGCGGCACCTGCGAGGCATGTAACAAGCGATGGGATTGTTCTTTGTAGCGTCCATCCGAGATGCTGGACAACAAATCGCGAATGGTTTTTCTTTCGAAGAGAACGCAAGGATGTTTTTCTTGTTGTTGTTGTTGTTGGACTGCATCTCGACTTCGTTCCGAGGACTTGTCGGAAGGACGAAAAAAGGCAACATCTCCTAAATCGAGAGCTTGGGTAGAATAGGGGTATGCTTGTTTGGCTTCGAATCGTCCGATTAAATCCGCCTCTCGTACATCCAAGATGATTTCCATGTTTTTGGTTTGGTTTTGTATTGTGGTTGTGTAAAAAAAAAATACAATTTTGATTTGGGAATCAATGAAAAAAAAATTGTATTTATTGGTTGGACAAAATCATGTGTTTATTTTCTTTTTGTTATTGTTGTTTTGCGAATTGGATGGATGACCCAAAAAGTTGTTGTTTTTATCTCATACGGAGACGAGAATCAACATTGGTAGGACGAACGGTGTTGACACTGGACATGAGGGATATTTGCATGACGGGTAAAGATTTGCGAACTGGATTCAAATAAATATTGGACCAATGATTGCGACCAACAATGTAGGGTAAACCGGCTTTCTTTTCACCGCCTCCCTGATTCTTGTTGACAATACTCGAAATGGAAGATGTACGTTTGGTGGTGGATAATACCATTTTGTTTTTTTTTGGGGGGAGAATGAATGAAAATTTGAAAAAAAAAATTGAGAGAAAGAAAAAGATTTTTTTTTTGTTTGGTTTATGTAATTGATTTTAATAATATGATTTTATTGCTACATAAAAAAATTGATTGTATTCATATTTTAATTCATAGAACCCCAACAAACATACAAACAAACCATTGATTGTCTTTTGTTTTTTTTGGACAAAATGGAAGAACACAAACAACTGGAAGAAACAAACAAACAAATGGAAGAAACAAACAAATCCGCCGAAGAAGCGCCTAAACCCAAACGCCAATACAAAAAACGATCGGCGACCGAAGAAACCAAACAAAAAGATGCCGCTAATATTCAAGAATTGATTGAAAGTCTCGAAAATAATTCGGACGCCATGGTTGCCAAAAAGCCAACCAAACGCAAGAAGACGAGTTCTGTTGATCCTTCTTTATTGGTTGTTCCTGTACCGGTACCTTTACCGAAGGATGCCTCTCCGCTTTGCTCTGAGTCTTTACCGAAGGATGCCTCTCCCCTTCGGGTCAAGGACTTACCGGATCCTTCATCGGTCCCTGTACCGGTCCCTGAGCCCCCAGAAAAGAAGAAAAGAGTATCCCGAAAGAAAGTCGTTGCGGAACAACCAACAGTTGTCGAACCACCAATAGTTGTTCAGACCCAAGAAGTTATTACAAAACCTCAAGTGGTGGAAACCCAAATGGTGGAACCCGAAGTTGTGATTACAAAACCTCCCGAGGTGGTTGTTGCGGAACAACACGTCGTTGTGGGTAAACAAAAGACACAAAAACAAAAATCAAATGAAGGGCACCCACAACAACCACAACAAACACAACAACATTCAGAAGATGATGTTCATGTGATAAAACAAGCGAATGGTCAACAGACGGTGATATTCGATCCCTACAATCCACTAAATAAGTTGATTGGCAAGGAGGACATCGAGGCCCTATTAGCCACGTACGGCATCACGACGCCCATCCACAATCACGAAATCTACAAACGCGCTTTCGTACATCGTTCGTATGTACGTCGTCCGGAGTCCGAATTGGCGGAGAAAGGAATTACCTTAGCGGCGAAACCGGACGCCTGTTTGCCTCTCTATTCGAAATCCAACGAACGTCTGGAATTTGTGGGGGATGGCGTCTTGGAATGTGTGACTAAATATTATTTGTATCGCCGGTTCCCCCAAGAAAACGAGGGCTTCATGACCAGCAAGAAAATCGAGTTGGTGAAAAACGAGCACATTGGTCGGATTGCCTATGAGATGGGACTCCACAAATGGTATATTCTGTCAAAAAACGCGGAATTTATTCACACGCGTTCCAATCTGAAAAAATTGGGATGTCTCTTTGAATCGTTTGTGGGCGCCATGTTTTTGGATTTCAATAAGATTGCGGTGGAGGATTCCCAGCATTGGTTTCGCGACGTGTTTGTGTGTGGTCCGGGCTTCCAAATGGTGCAAATTTTCATCGAACGTGTCTTCGAGAAACACGTGGATTGGACCAATCTGATCTACAACGACACGAATTACAAGAATATATTGCAAGCCATTGTGCAAAAGGAATTCAAAGTGACGCCGCATTATTTGGAGAGATACACGCCGTGGGAGAAACAGAATTTGGCGCAGAATGCGAATGCGCATGCTGTGTCCGCGGAAGACAAGAAAGTCTTTCACATGGGGGCGTATTTGTGTTTGGGCCAGGCCATCCATGATATACCGGATTTGGAAGGGGCGGCGGTACCATTGACGCAATTTCGATCTTTTGATGACATGCATGAATATATGTCGAGTCATCGAAAGATGTTGATTTTGTTGGGCGAAGCCAAACACAAGATTAAGAAGAAGGCCGAACAAATGGCGTGTGAATCGGCCATTCAATGTTTTGCCAATACGTGGGGTTTATCTTCTTCTTCTTCTTCTGCTTCGACTACTGCGGCAACTTATTCTTCTTCTTTTTCGACAAGTACAAGATGATGACTTTTTATGGTTGGTTCGTCGTCTTTTACCCCCTTTATAAATGACGGCATCCGCAGAAAATCCATTGGCTGGATGAAACGCACCATGTCCTTTGACGTCCATTTTGTCCATGTTTTTTATTTGTATTGTTTTTTTATTTGTATTATTTTTTTAATTAAAATGAAAATAGTAATAAATAAACACAAAATTTGTTTTTTTTTTAAAAGGAGAGAAAATAAAATCACAAACACAAACACAAACACAAACACAAAAAAAACATATTTGCAAAAATAGAAAAACAAAATGACACATCATCACACGACAAATAAATTCATGTTGCTGTTTGGATTTGTAGCCTTTGTAGTGGGTGGTATGGTATATGCTTCTGGGGATATATTGACCCAAATTGGACGTATGGAAGGATTTGCCGATTTGAAAGAAATCGAAGACCAAGGGGGCGACAAGAAAGACAACAAACCAAACGGAGACAAAGACAACAAAAATCAAAAGGAAGGTGACAAAGACAGCAAACCAAACGGAGACAACGACAATTGTCCGGATGTCATGGTACAAAAGGGACAACAAATCGTGTTGTACAATACGAAGAAACCCGACCAAGCACCGATTGTCTTGAAGAATTTAGACGAATATGCCACATATCGCGAGAAGAACCCGTCGTCGTCCTGTCCGATTTTGTATTTGAAACAAGAAAACAACGCACAAGGCCAGGATGTCTATCGCCGCATCATTCCGGGCACGGGTGCACCGGGCACCTTCGCGGAGCCGATCAAGGTGTTAGATGCCTCGCGTGACAATGGATACAATACGGGCATGTATGCGGGATTCGATCCGTATGGTTTGCATGTGGGACAATTCACCGAAGTGGACCGCATTCATTATTCTACGGAATTTGATTACAAAGTGAGTGACAATCCCATGGACACGAATTGGGGTGGTGTTTTGCACACACAATCCAGTGTGGATTCCGGCAAATACGACGAAAACAATGTCGAACCACCCCGGTATGCCACCCCCAAGGGGGGTGCGTTCTTTGCCCAACGTGGCGAATCGATGCAATTTCCTATTGCTCCCCAACAAACGCGCATTTCTTCCACGAATCGCATGTCATAGGGTTTTTTTTTTGTTTTCTTTGTTTGTTTTAATAAATAACAAAATAAAAAACAATATAAAGAACGAATAAAAAAACTTGAAAAAAAAAATCACCAAATTAAAAAAGAAAAAGAAACTTATGTCGACATCCTCCGAAGTATGGAAACCGATGACATCTGCAAGGGCCATGGGCGGAACCAAACAAACAAATAAACAAAACCAAAAAAAGCAAACACAAAAGAATAAAAACACAAAAACAAACAAACCCCACGAATCAGCGAAGCCCATCATGATTGGATTCGTGTATGCGGATTGGTGTGGGCATTGTCAGAATTTTAAACCGGTGTGGCAACAATTAAAACAGAAATTCGATTACCCGGGATCGATGTATTCTATGGAGGCCATTGATTCGGCGAAATTGCCCGGTTCGTTGGATGCCGTGCGACAAAGATACCATGCAACGATTGACGAACCCCAGGGTTATCCGCACATTTTCCGTGTACAACGGGGTGGCACCGCCGAAGTGTATTCGGGGGGAGAACGCACCTTTGTTAATATGTCGAAATGGATCAAAGAATCGGCTTCGCGAAAGAAGCGGGCAACCCTTCCAAGTGGATTGAAGAAAGGAGGAGGACAAAGTTCTGTTGTGGTAGAACCGGATACAATTGGTGTTACAAGTACAACAACAACTGGTGACCAGAAAATAGAAGGAGGCCGAAAAAAAAGAAAAACACAACGACGTTGTGATTCCAAGAAATCATCGTCTTTTTCAATTTTTTCTCGTTGGTTCCGAAAATGAAACAAAAAATAAAAAAAAAACAAAAACTAAAAACACAAAAAAAAAAATAAAAAAAAAATAAATATAAAAACATGATTCTGTATATATATCAAAAAAAAACATCGAGAGATTATTCAAATAGTCTTTGATATATATAGATAGTAAAAGTGTAAGTGTAATGCCGAAGTTTCCCATCACATTATTGTTAGTGGAAAAATCGGGCAATATGGTGCCGATTTCGGTCCGTGATTTGGAGAGCACGGATTTGTATCATCGTGCCAAACACACGAAACCGGATGGATTCAACGTGCAGGCGACGTGGACCGTCATGTATCGCGGCATAGAGCATTCGGTGATGTTGTATGCGAAGGAGGAGGGACGTCCGGGTATGGAAAACCGATGTGAATTTCCGCCTCCTGTGGACAAAAAATTATTCTTTGGAGGATGTATATTGGCGGGTCTACGCGACAAGAAATTGGTTTCATTGACACCCAAACAATGGAAACGTTTCTATGAGTATTTGATGGGTGGATTTCATGATACCTCTCGTCACAATCAGGACGATGCGGAGGAAGAAGAAGTCCAAGTGGAAGAAGAACGTCAATTGGTGCAACAGGGTGCCAAACGTACCCATGATGGCTACATCAAAGATGGATTTGTGGTGGATGACGACGAGGCCAGTGATGTGTCTGCATCCGATCAGGACGCTTCGGAAGACGACGAAGACAACGACGAAGACAACGACGAAGACAACGACGAAGACAACGACAACGAAGACAACGACAACGAAGACAAAGACAACGAAGACAAAGACAACGAAGACAAAGACGAAGACAACGACGAAGACAACGACAAAGACAACGACGAAGACAAAGACAACGAAGACAACGACGAACAAAAAAACAACGAAGAAGATGAAGAGGATGATCTTCCGTATTTGTTCGGAGACGAGGAAAAGAACCGCGATCGAGCAAAAGAGAAACACCAAAAGACGCCAAAAACGAAAGTGAAAGTAGAGAAGGTGAAAAAGGAAAAGGTGAAGAAGGAGAAACCACCCAAAGAAAAGAAGGTGAAACCTCCCAAAGAAAAGAAAGTCAAACCACCCAAGGTGAAGAAGGAAAAGAAAACGACGTCGACGACGGGGGCGTCGGCAGCAGCAAAGGCCAATAAAAAGAAGAAACAGCGGATGATGGCAGGAGGAGAGGAGAATGCGATATTATCGGATTATTTGGATTGTACATTGGAATTGGAAGCGGAAGAATACATGAAATGAAATGAAATGAAATGAAATGAAATGAAATGAAATGAAATATTGGTTTATTGTTTGTTTTGTTTTTCCTTTTGAACAAAATAAAAAAAAAAATATTATAAATAAAAATTCATGTCTTTGTCATAAATAAATTATTTTTTTTGTTACAAACACAAAACAAACACAAACACAAACACAAATGTATTTCCATCCATTAACAGAACGCATCGAGAACCCGGCGGAATTTCGCACGAATGTGAAGAATGCCATGGCCACACGATTGCAATTGGATCCCGAATCCAATACCGCATACAATTTGGAAAAGGGTATCTTCAATTTTGCTATCAAAGAGAGCAACCAACGTCGCATTGTGAAGAAATGGGAAAATCCGGCGTTTGTGTTTATCTATGCGGATCGGATGAAGAGTTTGTTTTTTAATTTGGAGAGCATCGGGAAAAGTTTACAATCGGGCGAAATCACGGTGGAACAATTGGCGACCATGTCGCACCAAGAATTGCGTCCCGATCGATGGACGGAATTGATCGAACGCAAACGCATACGGGATGCATCCAAATACAATCGGAATGTGGGATCGTCGACGGATATGTTTACTTGTAAGAAATGTCAATCGAAGAATTGTACGTATTGTGAAGTACAAACCCGATCGGCGGATGAACCAGCGACTATTTTTGTGTCCTGTTTGGATTGTGGCAAGAATTGGAAAATGTAAAAATATATTATGTATATGTTGTGTTGTATGACGATGGATGGGGTGTTTTTCTTTTTTTTTTTAGTTGTAAACATAGGAATCATTATTTTATTTTTATTTATAATTTTTTTATTTATAATTTTTTTATTACCAAACAAACAAATCAAACAAAAATGCAAAAATCAACAAAAATGCAAAAATCAACAGAGTATTCCACACATCCGGATTACATCGATGGAGTGGGGGTAATATTTGCATCTTATTTTGTTATATCAAGCGACGCCAACATCCCTTCATTTCATCAAACGCCTCCTCTTCCTCCTCCTCCTCTCCACTTCGCACCTACAAGCCCTCCTCACGAATCGCCTTGCCCACCGGAAAGCGGGGAATGCCATACGCATCATACTCCTGAAAAATGACGGTGAGTTTTTTATGGATAAAATCGCCCCCTCGCAAATACAATTCTTTTCGAGACGCAAAGGTTCCCTTGGGACGCACGGAAAATGCATTGTGTTGGTCGTCGTTGGTGACGCATTCCCAAATGATGGCTCCTTTTTCGTCGCCGGTTCCCTCATGGAATCCCGTAATGGTAAATTCGTCTTCCATGAACATTTTGTATTTTTGTAAATATTTGCTACGGCGGTTGGGTTCATATATGCCGTCGTTGGCGCGAATCATGATGCCCTCGAATCCTTCCGCGAAAAACTGATCGTGCATGCGTTGAACGGCTTCCACGGGCGGCTGGACCCCACTACTTTCACTTTGTGGTAAAGGCACCGTCTCGACCAATTGCAGATGTGTCCAAGCGGTGGTCATAAAGAACATATTGGAAAGAGTGGTCCAGCGTTCCGCGAAGGTTTTCTGGGGACAAGTGACATCAAACAAATCATAGACGCAGAGTTGCAATTGATTGATTTTGTCTTGGTCGGCGGCATCTTTGACGGTTTTTTGGCGAACCAACCCCGAAATGACTTCGAAGTTGACCTTGTCTGTGTACAATTCGCCATCCAAGTAGACGCAACCGTCTTGCCATGTAGTGGAATAATTGTGTTTTAACAAGGCGAGCACCTGTTCCTCGATGATCCCGAAATTATGGAAGACGATGCCCTTGCGGGATTCCAAGATGACCTTTTGTTGGGCCGGGGACCAATGTGCCAAACAACGAATGCCGTCGTATTTGCGTTGTACGGATGCATTTTCGAGGGGCAGTTTGTAGGCCGTTCGTTTTTTCGTACCCACCGTTGTTGTTGTATACAAGGTCTTGTCGAATGTTTGGGCCAACATCGGACGTACCAATATGGACTTTTTTATGGTTTCTTTTTCCTCCGACTGTTCTTTTTTTGTTTCTTCTGATTTTTCATTTTCCGTTCCATTTACTTCTTCTTCTTCTTCTTGTCTCGGTCTTTTATGATTTGATGCAGAACTAGGAGCAACAACAATTGCAGCAGCAACAGCAGCAGCAGGTACCTCCTCGGCGGCATACAACTCCTTTTCTTTTTTGTTGGTCCATTTGCGTTGGGCTTCTTGTATGGCTTGTTCCAAAGGTGTACGTTTGCCTTTTCCCTCGGTGAGTTGTTTTTCATGTACAACCATTTTTCCTCCGCGTTCGCCATGTTCCACACGAATGACGGCTTCCGGAGAAACGTGAACACGCCATTCTTGTATTTTGGATTGGGCACCAATTTTATATAATGTGGCAAAGTTCATTTTTTTTTTCTTTTTGTAAACAAACTTTTTTAATTAGAACAAAATCAAAAATTAAAAATCAAAATGAAAAGATTTTATTTTTTACATGTAAAAAGCAAATGTATATACACATTTATATGTCTTTTATTTATTTTTTTATTTTTTTTTTAATAACAAACACAATACAAACCAATCACAATATTATTCAAAATGTCAAAATCTCAAAGCTGACCAATAAACAAAGCCAATCCCAAAAAGACACAACCCACTTTCAACCAAAACGAATCTGCTTTCATATGATGATGACGCATTTCCCATTCCCCATTTTGAATCAACAAAAATTGGACTTGTTCTTTCAATAAGGTATTGTGTTTGGTGAGCAATTCGATGGCTTCGGATCTTTTGGCTTTTTGATTTTTTTGGCGACGGCGACGACGCAAACGCGTTTGTTTCAACGTGACATCTTCGTCGTCGTTGACGTCGTCGTCGTCGTTGTTCAATACCTTTAGACCGAGATAGTCTGTATCGGTGTCTTCTTCTTCTTGTTGTTGTTGTTGGTTTGGTTCACCATTCACATCGTCTTTCATTTTTTTGTCGTTTTCATTCTTTTTATTGTTTTTTTTGACGTCGTTGTGTCCATCACCATCATCATCATCACGAATGCGTGATTCGGTTTGAAACAAAATATCATCCGACTCATAATATTGGGAGGCATTCAACAATACTTGTTCCATGAACGATGTGGCCATTTTCAAGGGAATCAATTCGGTTTTGTCGGCAGAAGTGTAAGGGGGTGGTTTGACGCCCACATAGAAAAAGTCATGCGAGATGGATTCGTCCAAGACAATCCAAAACAAAGTGGTCTTCCTCCCATAAAAGGACAAATCATCCAACAAGGTCCAATGATTGTTGAATACGTGAAACAAATTGTTCGCGTCTTTTTCCACGGTGACGACTTCGATGTGCACATGGAAACTATCGCGATCGGAGTATTCAAGTAACAAATAGACATCATCGACGGTGGTGGCATATATTACACGACAGGGGGTTTTCTTGTTTTGGTGGACAAACAAATAGTAGCCGATGTAGGTGAGGAAACATCGTTTGATGGTGATGCCCAATTGGAAGATGAAGAATTTCTCGATTTCATGGAAACGAGTCGCCGATTCCAAAAAGGGAATATCATGCACGATGAAGGAACGCCATTTTCTTATGGAGGCAGCGGAAGAAGAGGAGGAAGTATCGACGTTTGATTCTTCTTCTTCATTTTGTGGAAAAAATAAAAAGGGCGGAATGACAAGTGAATTCATTTTCTTTTTTTTTTCGTTTTTCCTTTTTTCTTTTTTTCTTTCAAACAAAAAAAAAAGGGATTGAATAAAAATATGATAGAACAATGATTTTTTGTTGTTGATGGATGGATGATTCACACCTTTTTATTTTTTTATGTTTGTTTTATTTGTTTTTATAAGAGAGACAAAAAAAAAACATTCATTGTACTTTTTTTTTTCTTTTTCATACAAAAAAATCTTTTTTCTTGCATAAAAGACCTTGTCTCTCACCATAAATGGCAAGTCCTCTTTCTGCTTCGCTTGTCGAAGCGGAGAGGCAGCCTTTGGTAAAGACACTCCCCTCCAGGGAGAGGCAGTCCTTGAAAGACACCGTCAATTGGAAATGAAATGCATTTTTGATTTGAATGCCATGTTCGCATGTTTTTTCGTTGACACATAGAGGAATGCATAATATATTATTCATATTACGATTCGTTGTTGATTTTCTATCATCCTCTTTTTGCTCCTCCTCTTCCTCTGTCATAAGAAGAAGAAGGGCCGGGGGTACATCTTCCAACAAAAAAGTGCCATTGGTTTGGAGAGATATACATCGGACACGTTGCATGTCCTCCCGGTTCCGAAACACGAGAAACAGTCGCGAATAATACCCACTGATGTGTTCCAAATCGGTGATTTTTTCGTGACATAGGACGGGTACTCGCGCCGTTTCCCAATATTGATCGTGAAAAATATGCGTCATCAACAATCGTGTTTGTGACAAGAGGACACAATGCACGGAATCGACGGGGGACGATGTCCCAATTTTGATGTCGCGGTCCTCTCCTTCGGCTGCATTCAAAAAGATGGGCGTCAAAAACAAACGTCCATATTTGTCAATATGAAATGGCATCAAATCGCCAACGAAGGAGAATTGGGCACCTTGGTATTCCACGGTGAAATTCTCCGGATACATTTTTCGTCCATCTTTCACAAAGACAATATCGGCCAAAAACAATTGGACATCGGGCTCCGTTTCCGATCCACTGATTTTGTGAGCCATGTGTCTCCATCGCAAATGGAATGTTTGTGTTTGTGTTTGTGTTTGGTTGCGTGCGAACATTGACGACGACGACGACGATGAACATTGTAGGGTATGGGTCAAACACGTAATAGCACGTTTGGGCACCCTATAAGCAAAAGAAATCTCCGGATTATCATGTCGATGTAAGAAAACTTGGACAGGATCTGTTTGTAATTCCATAGTTTTTGTTGTGTATTTAAAAAAAAAAAATAATTAAAACAAAAACAAAAACTTTTGAAAAAATATATATATATGAACTAAAAAAAATAAGAAATTATTTATGTGTTTTTTTTTTTTCCCGTCTTGTTTTTCCTGCCTGTCTTTTTCTTTTTTTATGGTAGCTTTGCCTTATGTGGAAGGTTGACCTCGATTCAACATTTTCTTGGGAATACGAATTGTTTTTCCCGTGCGAATAAGAGTGGGTTGGGGTAATGGTTCCGGATTCAATTTGACGGTTTGTGTTTCTGCGGAGGCGGAGGTGGTGGCGTCGGAGGTGGCTTGGACATTTTTTTCAATCAAATCATCCGGAATCTCGATGGGTTCAATAGGAGTTAATGTTCCGTGTGATTCTTGACGTTGTTGTTGTTCCTTGATTTCGTCTTGTTTGATTTCTTTGTATTTGACAAAAGTAAACATACTTGTATCCAATCTACGTACAAGAGTTCTCCCGAAACTTTCATGGTCTCCTGCTGGACCTTCATCGTCGGGTCTTTTCCTGCGTTTCTTCAAAGGAATGTTATCTTCATCTTGTTCATCTTTTTCTTCTTCGCCGTCATCTTGATGTTTTTCTTTGGTTGCGTTGTCATCATCATCATCGTCGTCGTCGTTCTCTTTTTCCAACATGGGATGATCCATATATCCCATCATAATGTCCTTGGGAACATCGCGTTTTTTGCGAAACACGAAAAACATGTTTAAAAACGAAATGGTTTTTTCCGCGTCTGTCATTTGATTGGCTTTCCCATAGGTGAGTGCCGCATTCATGTTCATGTCGGTCAACATGACATCATACAACTGTTGGAAACCGCCCCATCCATTGGGCAACCCCATTCCCCCGGCATCTTCCTTGGACACCAATTCGAATCCATAATTGGTCATCCATCGACGGAAATACTCAAAATGAACGAGATACTCGGGAATGTGTTGCCCAATGCTTTCTTGGAAAACACTCACTTCGTATCCCAAACACGAATCGTCATCCCCGCGAAATTCGGCGCGATCATACATGCGTTTGATTTGAAAGATGAGGGTCCCCTCTGTACAAGACGCAGTCGTCGTAGACGAAGGCAAGAAAATGGAAAATCCTTGGCTTTGACTGCGATCGGCGTGTTTTTGCAACAAATCAAACACTTTTTGGCCATTGAAACACGTTCCAATGAACAATCCCCCCAATGTGGTACATTCGGCCACGTTCCGGAGAAATCCATGCAAGGTTTCGTGATTTTTGAAAAAGTAATGCAAGGCAAATTGGCAGGAGGCCACATCGAATCCTTTGACCCCGACGCCATATTGTTGATGGACGACTTTGCCGACGTCTTCTTCCTTGCCCTTGGCTTCGCCAAACAAGGTGCGAACAATTAATTTTTCTTTGGGCGAAGCAAAGGCCTCCTTCGACGAACGAATGTTTTTCGCCGAATTGCCCACCAAAAACACGGCCTTGAACAAATGGTGAAATTTCCCCGCCTCATTCATGTACCGCGCACACGCCCCATTCACTTTATTCAAAATATTGTCGGTACTCACATCGATGCCCAAGACAAACTTCAATCGCGCATTGCGCCATTTCGCCAAATCCCCCGCTTTCCCCACCGCAAAATCAATCAAGGTGGCATTGGGTTTGGTGGTGCCCGTGATCAGACGCGATTTGACATACAGATTGTGGAAATCGCGCAATCCTTGGGTGATTCCTCCGCCTCGTTCGCCACCACTACTAGCACTAGCACTAGCACTTGCCCCTTTCGATGTCGTCGACCGACGGTTATAATACACAGATTCATCCACAATCGCCGCATCCGGAATATCCTTGCCATACCGAATCATGTCTTCGGTGACCGGGTGATGGATGGAATACCAATTGCTGTTGGCGGTGACATAATTGTTGGCGGTGATTTGCAATCCATTTGTTTTGTTGCTGTTAGTAGAAGAAGAAAACATCGCCGAACGCAACATTTGTTGGGTTTTGTCATGACGCACACGCAAGGGGATCCAACGCCATGCTCCCTCCCTCGTAATATCATACCGAAATTCCACCACCATATTTTCATCAAATATTTCGCCGGTTTCTTCCGTACGCATGACCCAATGTCCCGCATGCAAGGACAAGGCGACATTGCACAGACACGCCCGTTCGTCATATGGATCGGTGGGCAAAAACGGACGCGCCACATACCGCGACGACGCGGGATCGTCTTCGGTCAACCGATTGACATGATGGCGTCGAAATTCGCCATTCAACAATTGATTCATGGGATCATAGTAGCCATCTTTGTCTTTGTTGAATCCACAGTATAAAATCAATGTTTTGAAACGTTGCACTCCTTCCGGCGAATATTGCGATTTGATTTCATCTTCGTCGATGATTTTATTGTTTTTGTCTGCGTTTTTGTTTGTGTCTTTTTCTGCGTCATTGTTTGTCAATAGGGTTGTGGTTGTTTCTATGTCCTCTTGATTGTTGTTGTTGTTGTATTCATCCTTGGTTCCGGCTCCTTGTCCCCAGTTTGTGGTGATTTTCTTTTGTGTTTTGATTAAAAAGTCAATCGTATTGTAATGCGCCGGTTTCCATTTGAAGGCATGTGCCCAGGTGATTTTGTGCAAGGGTCCCTCCTTGTTGTCGATATCGCCTCCCACTCCATAATGACACGGTGTGAATATAATACCGTCTGTTTTATATTCATACAGCGATTGCATGATCTTATTGCAACAATCGAAAATCGTGGTACTGGTATTGGTACTACTATTGTTGGTACTATTGTTGGCGCTAGCGCTACCGCTGGTCGAAGAAGGCACATAAAATCGCTTGCACACCATCCGAAAATACGTCGATTGTTCCAAACCCTGGACTTCGGCTTGTGCAGCTTTCCACATCAAATCACTCTGTTTCCATTGCGTTTCTTTGGTGGCCTTCAAATGATCGCGAACTTTGGTTTGTTGGTCTTTGGCAAACCAATCGCGCACTTCGGGGGGTTCCGTGCCCTGCCAATATGTTTTGTTTAATTTGGTATTCGTGTAATAAAAACTTCCGGGATGTTTGCGACTTTCGCACAATCGCCAAGCATCCATGGCATCGGCATGCATCGCTTGCAACTCGGTGGTGGCCCTTTCTTCCTCTTCCTTGGTGAACATATTCGACAAATACCGGGTTAGATCGGCTTGTTTCTCCATGACATCTTGTTGTTGCTCGGCGGCTTTTTTCTTCAAAGCAACCATCGCCGCACTTTCGTTTTCCATACGACATCCAATCAAGGCCGGGGCCATTTCAATCAATTGATGTCGCGAATATCGGCGAAAGAGTTGTTGTTGTTTGATACGAATACGTTGTTCTTTCGTCAAACGGCGGCGGCGACGCCCATTTTCTTCGTCTTCGTCGTTGTCTTCGTCTTCATTTTGGTCATTGTTTTTGTTGTTGTTGACATCGTCGTCGTCATTATGATTTGTATGTTTTACACCACCACCATGATGCAAATATACATCACGAAAGGACTCGTCTTGTTCCAACCGGGTTTCCCATTCGCGTTGTTCGGCTTCCGTCCGATAAAATGGCAAGTCACGCACGGATTGATTGCCCCAATAATACACGTCAAAAATGGCAAACAAACGCATCGGCGTATTATCGGCGGATTCTTCAATGAATTCACCATCCAACAACATGGGAAACAAAATATCCTTGTCTTCCGGGGCTTGGGGTTGTGCGATGGCCCCCGTGTATTGCACTTGCATGTTTGTATCAATCATGAAAATACGTCCATCTCTACCGACATACAACAATTTGCGTTGTCCATCGGCCTTTTCTGTAGCAGTGTAATTTTCACGTATGGAGGGCAATGCGAATGAACTTGCCGTCGTCGACGCATCCACAATATGATCGACTTGCAAGGTCATGGGATTCGGTCCAATGAAATCGCGCGGCAAAATGCGATGGGCATCCACATCATAGATTTCTTCGGGGGTATCATGCAACAAATGCAAATAATCTTGCAAGACACGTCGGCTCTCGGTATTTGTCAAGGGAAAAGGCGACCCTTGTATCCCACTCAAAATGACACGCACCACCCGACGCAAATCGGCCATCATTTTGCCGACGTCCTTGGCACCATAAAACGATCGTATACGGCTGTTGTCCATTTCCACTTCGATTTCATAGAAAAGGGGCGAGGTGAACAAATGGGCCTCTTGCACCGTGTGGAAAGGCACCATAATATACGATTTGTTGGAATCGGCGGATTTCTTGACACGCGGCGACGATCGCACCACACTCAAATCCACGAAAAAAGGATACTTGGGATGACGCAGACGAACCCGATTCATATAACGAAACACTTTTTTGCTACTGGTCCATACCATGGGTTTGATGAGTTCTTGGATGTGTGCATGTTGGGCATTATAGGACAATTCGTAATTGAAGGCCATTCGAAAATTGGAATCCTCGAAATCAATGACAAAAGGGTGCGGTTTTGTTTTGGATGCATCGGTGGGGTCCTTCGATGGCTTCGGGAAAGACTCTCCCTGCAGGGGGTTGTCGCCGCTTCGCGCCTTAGGTAAAGACTCGGCAGCCTTCGGTAAAGCCGGCACTTTTTGAATGAATCGAATTTTTGACTTCCATTGTTCATTGTCCATAAAGGTCTGCAAATTGTTGGTATCACAATATTGTTGAATCAAATCTTGGTTGGTAATTTCGGCGCGTATATTCGATAAATAGACCTTGCCCGAATTTGCATTCTGCAATTGCGATTGAATGCGCATAATATGCACGCCCTTGTCACCACCATGTTCTCCCACAAATCCAAAATCACGCAAGCCTTGTGCCACACGATCGTATTCAATTTTGGATAAGGGCGCGCCCTGCATTCCATAAAAACGCATCTCCAATTCGGCATACCCACGCGATGTTCGCCGACTGGGATCTTCGGCCAAATAGGCGGCAAGCATGTCTTCCATTTGTTTCTTTAAATGTTGTTGATGTTGGTATTGCTCCATTTTGCTTTTTTCTTTTGTTTCTTCCATTTTGTTTTTGTTTGTTTTGTTTTTTTTTTTACAAATCTCAACAAAAAAAAACAAGATTTTTTTTTATATATAATATAAATATGAATTAATAAATGATTATACTTTTCATTTTTAATCTTTATTCACCTTCTCGTTTCACTCGCAGGTTCACCAGCAATTTTTTTTTTGACGAAAAATTGCTTTAAAGATAAAACTTTATTTACCTTGCACTGATGCCCCGGGGCATCAGTTCAGGTGAATAGAGGTTAATTGTTTTTTTTTTAATGTAATTCATTATATTTTTTTTTTTTTTTTTTTTTTTTTGGGGGGGGGGGGGGGGGATCATTCCATCAATCATAAACATGTCAACACATATTGGAAACATTCCTTTTTCAAACGAAGCGGACAACCTCCATCTTCCTCTCCTCTCCCATTCACCACCCAAAACCATTCAGCCAATTTTTGGATTTCGTCGCCCCGATACGAAGACTCACTTCGCAATCCTGTCGCCGTTGGTTCCAACACAAAATAAAAAATCCCGTTGATTTCGGCAAACAGACCTGGTTTCAAAGATGATACATCAACCCGTGGCAACATCTGCGTAAACAATGGCGATGAGGATGGTGATGGCGATGGAGATGATGACTTGGCACGGACTGCTTCGGGAGAAGTCTTGAGAAAAACAACGGGCGTGTCATCATTCAAATCCAATTGCGTATTTCGAAAGACGCGCACAAATTGATCGCGAAATAGAACGACGAATATTTTTTTATAGTATGCCGAGTAAGCGAACAAATCTTCGAGAGAATCCGTCGGGGACATCATCAACGAACTCAACAAAGATTGTATTTTTTCCAAAGTAAAGGGATAATTCGATTCTTTGAGGATGCGCGGGGTTTTCCGCAACGTTTCCACTATACGCATACGTTCTTCGATGCGAGCATTCGTACCACGTTGTCGCATGTGTTTGGTCTGTACCGGTCCATAGATCGCCTCTTGTACACACCAAAATAGAGAGGATGGAGGAGGAGAAGGAGAAGGAGAGGAAGAAAGTTGGGTGATTGGGGTTGTTGTTGTTGTTTCATTTTGTTGGATAGGGGCAGGGGTTGGAGTTGTAGAAGAATTTTCCCATTCGTGTTCCAATTTTATTTTTTGTTGGGTTGTCCAAATATGGGATTGGATTGTGGATTCCCATTTTTCTTTCAACAACAATAGGTTCATTTTTTATTTTTTTTTGTGGGTGTTTTTTTTTTGTGGGTGGTTGTGTTTTCTTTTTCACAATCCAAAAAACCAAATTAAACAAAAAAAAAAGTTTATTTTTTTTTCTGATTAACGAACATTTATTTATATGTATTTTACACACCATGAAAAAAAAACAAAAAAAAAACAAAAAATACTAAGAAGAAGATGACGACTCAAAAAAAGTACGTTGATATTCATCCTTTTGTTTTTCGATTTGTTGAAGGACTTGTTCTTGTTCCTCGACATATTGAATGTATTTTTGTAAATCGGCTAATGGTTCGGGTTCCAAACACGTTAAATTAATAAAAATTCCATTTTTATTTTCACTACATACAAATGATGGATATTTCTTTAAAATTTTAAAAACTTCCACATGTTGTGTTTTTTCCATTCGTTCGATTTTCGTTTTGATTGTTTCTAACAACATGATTTGATTTGAATCCATGCAAAAACAAAAACAAAAAAAAATGCAAAAAAAAATGCAAAAACAAAAATATTTTTTAAAAAATGAAAATTAAAATGAAAACAAATACAAACTTTATATTTGTTTTTTTTTTGTGCTTTTTGTATTATGTCATTCATACTTCATTCCTATACCATCAGTGCACGGCGTCTTCGTTCTTCTTCTTCTTCTTCTTTTTTCGCTTCTTCTTCCGCTTCCGATTCAAATCCCGGTATTTCCGCCAAAAGACTCGACGTTTTCTTGTAATTAGATTGCTGCTGCAGTGTCTCATTTTGAAGGATGGAATCCAACATGGCGATAACGGTAATCGACGTATCATTCAATTCAAAACGACGTCCAATGACACGCACTTCAATGCGCATGCGTTCCTTCACTTCGGCAAACAAGGGATGACTATAATTGTAATCACGGGGGACAAAGACTTCCACCATGGTTTTTCCCGGAATACTGCCATAAATCACCGCATGCACACCCGCCAAGGTAATGTCTTGCACCCGGCATTGCAACTTTTGTCCTTCCACCGGATTGCACACCAAACACAAATAGACAACGCGGAAATTGACGCGATCCGTTTCAATGAAACCCGCCGAAAATTCAACCACTTTCACCGATCCCGGTTTCACATATCCTTCGCGAATGCATTTGCCTTCGATTTTTTGGACAATTTTGCGTTGTAAATTGAACATGGTTCTATCACCTACTTCTCGCATATACAAGTAGACTTTCATTTCCAAAGTTTCCACATGATACAATGATGATGACGAGGATGACAACGATATATTCATTTTTTTTTGTAAAGAAAATCAAACAACAAAAAATCAAACAACGAATTTTATTATGATTAAAATATGAATTCTTATTTTCTTTTTATATATTTATTTATAATTCATATTTTGTTTTTTCTTTGATTTTTCTATTTCATTATCTTTTGTTTTAAAACCAAACCAAACCAAATGCCCAACCGAACTCTGAAATCCTATCGCGGTGGATCACCCTCAAAATCTTCTGCATCTCGTAGAAAAACTGTCAGCCCGACTACTCGTACACTTTCCACCGTTCGCAATCCAATGTTACCTGCAAGGAGAGTATCCTTACCCCTCTATCAAACAACAAATCCAATGTACAAAAAACCCAAAGGTGGCAGGAAATCGAGACGAACCCGAAGAAATTAACCTTTATTTATATTCGTGATGAACCTGCTCATTTCTCACGCAGTTAAATCAAAAAATATTATTCGCACATTTTATATATTCATAATTATATAAAATAATATTTTTTTTTTCACTCATTTCATTATCATTCATCATGTCGACAAACAAACGAAAAAGAGATAGTCCTCCTTCATCCCCCTCTACAAATCCATATACTTACTATCCACCAAATCCGTTCCAGTCGCCGTCGTCATCGTCATCGTCGAACTTCTCGTCATTAAACACACACACACATATTTACATTTTTATATTTTCGTCTTGTTTTTTTTTTGGGGCATTTTTGTTTTCAGCTCTCATAACATATGTACATGACGTAAATACAATTCTAAGGCCACACTATAATGCATGGCCGTATATTTATCAATGCATCGAACATCCATCATTCGATGGCCCGGTTGTTTTCCTTTTAAAAAAGCAGACAAGAGAGCACATAATTCGGATTTGCGTGTGATGGGTTTGCCATCGATAAGCAAGACATTCTTGGACTTTGCAGATAATGATACACGTTTCTCCTTGTCAAAGTTTTTATTCCTCGACGCAAAATAAGATTGTACAATGGATGCCAACGATTGTTTGCTTGGTTTAGCGTGGACAACGTCTTTCTCGATTTCCTCTCTTTTCGACAAAGACAATGTATCCAAAAAATGATGAATGATCCCAGTGCGTATTTCCGCCAGGGACAAAGGATGGTGAAGACGCAATATTTCGATGGCGCCCAGGACGTGGTCATACCAATCGGCGGCTTCCAACGTCGTTGTCGTCGTCGTTGACGTCGTCATCGGATGAAGACATTGATCCAACCGTTGTTTCAAGTCGTCCCACACATTATGGTTTTTATTGTTGTTGTTGTTGTTGTTGTTACTTTCCTTTGGACTCGATGCCAGAATCAGAGAGGCGGTGGGAATTTGTTGTTTTTGGGGCATTCTCTCGCGATCGAGCATCGACACACGCGTATCAGTCATATGGAGAGGTTGAAACACAAAATATTGTTTCTTTTGGATGAGATAGCCCTGACGACCCATTCTGTCATACAAGACATTGTTGTTGTTTATTGGGTATTTAGGCAAAGATATCATTTGCCGGAGAGCATAATAGATTTCCTCCACGGGGTAGGTATACGAGACATTAATGCGTCGTATTAAATCGTCGATGGAATATCCATAGTCCAATCGATACAAATCTTGGATTTTGGATATGATTTCCTTTAGCGAAGTGGAGAGGTGATGTTTTTGGAAAGTACTGGTGTCCATGTTGTTTGAATCCGAAGAAGCCGAAGGACACGAATACAAACACGACATGTAATCACAGGCATGACTATTGTTGTTATCGATGGAGAGAGTAATGTCGCGAATCGCCGGATCCAAATAGGACAATGTTTGGCGGACAGCCATGGGTTTGGTAAAGTCCTCGAGACTGGTCGGAGAAGCACAATCGATGGATATTTCTTTTAATAATCGCGTGATTTTCCCCAGTTCGATGGCTTTCTTCTCGGACATGCGATACAAATACATGTCGGCGGCTTCTTCGGACGAGTTGTGAAACCGCGTGGCATAGAGATAGATTTGGACATTTCGTTGGCGGAAGGGCAAGGCACAATGACTCTGATGGAAAATACCGTGGGCCAGCAGCGCCTCTATACGATTCATATTGTACCAAGGATCCAAGATGTGGATTTGTCGCACTCCTTTCCATCGCAATCCTTCCGTCGAGGAGCGAGAGATGAGAATCACACGCACTGCGGGATCCACCCTCAGTTCGTCGTTCTCGGAGGACATTGACGTGTCATCCGTCACAATCATGTATTTTTTGGGGGCAGTAGCAGTAGTAGCAGCATATGGTTTTGGATGACCCAATAAACCCATGCCGTCGACATGGACATAACCGTCTTCCTCCAAGGCGAGGGCCATCGGCACGAGCCCTCCCTCTTCGTATTGCGTGAAAACCAACGCAAGACCCTCGCTTTTTTCCAATTCTTCGCATACTTGGTACAATTTGGCACCATAATCGGCCAACAATAGGCGCGAGAAAATACGACCGTGTTGTTGCAGCACCCAATCTTTGTATTTGTAGTGACGGCGTCCCATGGGTGTGTTTTCCCATGTCATGCAGTCTTTTAGTGTGGAACACGTCGCAGAAGACGAAGACGAAGACGACGAAAACGAAGACAAAGACGAAGGGTACGCCATATTTAAAAGTTGGAGAGGACGATGCAAATCCGAATATTTGATGGATGTTTTTTTCGACACAGACGATAAAAGATGTTTGGTACAATCATGGTACGCACGTGCTTGTGTCGTCTCGGTCGGCAAATACATGACATACATGGGCACATGTTGTATGGGTGGAGTGTCAATTGGTTGACCATTGAGTTGGCGCAACGGGTACTCATCGCTGCTGGTCAGGGTTTGATCCGGATCAAAGCTGGACGGATACACACGAAACGGATAAGTAAAGGGATTCTCTCCTCGTATATACGAAACATATCCAGCGAGTGCCGTTTTCAAGAGGGTGGTTGTATTGTTGTTGTTTTCTAGAGGTTGCTTGGTGTCCTCAAGAGGCGACAAGTTGTCATTGAGACGCAACACATTGGCCAACCAGATAATCTCACGCACATCATTGTACACGGGTGACGAAGAGAGGAGAAGGAGACGCATGCCCACGGTTTGTTCGGCGACTTGCAAGAGTCGTTGGCCCGCATGTGGTAAGGCCAAATTGTCTTCGGTGGGTCGCAAATGATGGATTTCGTCGATGACCACAAATCGTCCCTGCAAATCATCCATCGACGTCTTTCTCTCCAACAAGGCGGCAAACGGAAGGTATCCCAAGAATTCGATAGGGGCGCGTCCCTTTTTGCCCCGAGTGTTTTTTTCCAACAAGGCACGACGATAGTGGACTTGTTGATCGTGACTGGCCACAATCAATATCTTTTGTTGCGAGAAAATGGACGCGAGAATGCCCATGACCACGTCGATTTTGCCCATGCCTTGGCCATGATACAACAACAATCCATTGTAGGGCGTCTCCGGCGACAAAAAATTACGCAGAAAACGTTGGTTGTCTTGCCACAGGCTGCCGCTCCCTTTACACATTCGTTCGGCTTTGGTTTCCATGTCTTCATCTTCTTCTTGTTTTGTTTGTCCTTGTTTTGTTTGTCCTTGTTCTGTTTTGTCATTTCCCAAATGAAATTCACGTTTGGATGTCAATTTTTTGGCAAAATCCGGATCCCCCACTTCCGGATACAACAAAGGTTCGTTTGATTCTTCAGTTTGTTTTTGTATGTCGGTTTGGTCTTCGGTTCGTTCCATTGGGTCTTCGAATTGGTTTTTGGTTGGCACGATCAGATTCGAATTCCGTGTTGTTTGTACATTGACCCGGGAATGACCATCCTCAACGTCCTCTTTAAATAAAATATTGTCCGGATTTTGGAGTACGAAGGAGGAGGAGGAGGACAACCGTTGACGTTGCGTTTTGGAAGAGGATGATGAAGAAGGTGTCGGTCGATTGTTGTTATTGTGTCGACGACTCGTCTTTGTTTTCATCACTTTATGTTTTTTAATGTTGTTTTTTTTAATAAAAAAAAAATATGCTAACTTTCTTTTCTAGAATATTTTTTAATATCTATTCACCTAAACTAATACACCAGTTTAACACCGGTTAAGCCATTTTTCGTAAGAAAAAAAAGGTTGTGAATCTGCGAGGGAAAATTAATTGTCAAGACATCAAGGAAGAGCCTTCCGACTCTCCCATTAGGTTGAGCTTATGTCGCGTGAAGCGAAGCGGTGTCGCCGCTTCGCTGCTTGGAGACAATCCATGAAGTCCGTGACGTAAAAAATACTTTTTTTTGTATTTATAAGGTCGGTTTATACGCTTTTGGCGTTTTCTTTTTCAAATTTTTCTGCTTCGGCTTCGAGTAGTTTCATATTTTCTGAGAATACTTTTGCATATTTTACAGGCCCATATATAGGTGCTGATTCGAATGTCCCATGTATATAAATACCTGGTATACAAGTTCTTTCAAATACTTTTTTATATTTTTTTAATTTAAATTTTATTGTTTTCTTTTTTTTTATATATACAAAAACATTGTAACCACTTCCATCACGGATTGCCTCTTCATTCGTGCCAAAAGTGGTTACAATGTTTTCCTTGTTTATATAAAAGATTGCATCTTCATTTTTTTCTGGATAATTTTTTTCTGGATCAAAATACGTCAGATTTTCAAATCCTGTAAATCCTTTTCCTCCTTTTGTTGCGATTATTTCAAATCCATCTAAAATACACTCATATGACGCATGATTTTCACAAGTGATATCGGGAAGCATCAAATCAATATCGCCATATTGATCCATTTCTTTTTTAGGAAATTCGATTATTCCACCCGGAGCTCCGATTTTGTCCCCTTCTTGTTGAAATGGACCATTATATTTAATACACTTACCCGGTGCGTGTAAATCCTTTGGTTCGCTGAATTCAACTTCGCCATACGCCAATTTGCCATTTTCCACTCTTCCTTTAAAACTTTTGTACTGCTGTAAGTATTGATTTGTTCCATGATATGTTCCAAAATATAAATTAATGTTATCTTTGTTGCCAAGTTGTGCTAAAGCTTCGTCATTTGCAATTGTTGTTTCATTTTCCTTTTTAAAAAAATAAGAAGGGGTATATTTTCTTAATCCTTTTCTTATTTCACTCATTTCTTTCATTTGTCGAGGGTCAACACCCCCTCGTTTTCGCTGGGTGATTCTTTTCCGCAGGCTGCCTCTCCCTAAACGGGAATGGACTTGACGCGGTCTTCGTCGGTTTTTCTTTGTTTGGTAATTTCTTCTTCCTCCCATTTTTTTGGTTGTTTTTTGTTTTAAATTTTGTTTTTTGGTTTCTAATGTTTGGTTTGTTGTATATTTTATATGAACAAAAAAAAACCCCAAAAAAAAACAATCATTTTTCCATGCGTTGAAAGAGAGTTGCAAAATGCCCCGAATTTAGGATAAGCCCATTCCGTTTCAAAAAAAGAAATATTTTTATTCGTCGATTTTTTATTACAAAGTCCAAACACAAACAAACCAAACACAAACCAAAGTCCAAAAACCAAAAACAAAACAAACGAAAAAAAAAATGCCCAAAAAGACGACATCATCTTCGAAAAAGACATCCAACCAAGCACCTCCCGCCATAATCGTTCCCGAAAATTTCGGTTCCATCATCCATGATTTCTTGGCCGATTTATCGACGACATTTCCCGAATATGTTTTCTTGTGGTCCAAATGGAACGACCCCGCCTTATTGCCCGAATTATTCGAATACGTCAGCAAAGTCTTTCCCCAACGGTTTTTTGATATCTTGTATCAAAACGAGGACATCTTTAGCACAACCGCGACCTCCACCTCCACGAACAACAACAACAACAACGAACATACCCAATTCTTACCCAACGTCGACTTCAAAATGTTGTATCACTGCCGCGGCATCACCGAAACCACCCGTCAAGCCATTTGGAAGTATTTGCAATTGATTTTGATGACCGTGCTAAAAACCGTCCAACATCGCATGGATTTCGGCGATACGGCCAACATCTTTGAGGGCGTCGACGAATCCGTGTTGCAAGACAAATTGCGCGAGACCATGGAAGGCATTGGCGATTTCTTTAAGAATATTCCCAAGGACGACGACACCAACGACGGAGGAGAAGAAAAAGAAGGCACAAACCAAAGTACAAATGGTGAAAACAACGACTCTTCTTCTTCTTCCGAACAACCACAATCCGGAGATTCGTCATCGTCGTTGCCCAACGCCGATGACCTCCACGAACATTTGAAAGGATTATTCAATGGCAAGATTGGATCTTTAGCCAAAGAATTGGCGGAGGAAATTAGTAAGGATGCCGAGGAATTGTTTGGCCAAGGAATCGACAAAGGAATCGGCCAAGACAAAGAAGGAGGAGCAGGAGCCCAAAGCACACAAGATTTGTTGAAAATGATGATGCGCAACCCGAAGAAACTCATGGATTTGATCAAGAATATAGGGGCCAAGGTCACCAAGAAAATGCAAAGCGGCGAGATTTCGCAGGAGGAGATTATGCAGGAGGCCAGCGAATGGATGAAGAAAATGAAGGAAATGGGGGGCGGCAAGAAAGATTTCGCCGACATGATGAAGAATATGGCCAAGGGTCTGGGAGGAGGAGGCAAGAACATGCGTTTTAATCCGGCGGCGTTTGACAAAATGGAAAAGAAAATGGCCGCCAAGGAGAGAATGCAACAGAAACTGGATGCCAAACTGAATGCCACGGGGGATCCCACCCGCAAAGTATTTCACATGGATGATTCGGCGGAACAGGAACATTCGAGTGCTGCTGCTGCGCAACAACCAACGTCACCTCAGAAGAAAGCCTTGAACGACGATGAATTAGAGGCATTGTTTTCCAAGCGAAGCGACAATTTGAAACCAAACAATAAAAAGAAAACAACAAAAAAATAGAGGTTATAAAACTATATTATCAAATATAAAAATAAAACACACAACACAAAATTTTTCAAAAAAAATCACATTTTATAGATATTTTGTTTCATAATTTAGAACAATGGAACCAAAACAAACTTTATTGGAAAGAGCGCAAAACGCAGTGGCGGCAACATACGGCAGTGAAAACAAAACACTTGATGAAATTAGGGAAAGATTAATAGCAGCACAAGAAATGCCGTTAAATGCCAATCAACATGAAGGACAACAAGAAAAATATGTTGGCCAAATCGAAGCAAGATATTGCGCTGTTGGAAAAATACGAAACGACATAATAAAGTTAAAATACGACGAGAAAACTGCAGTAAATCCAGTGTCCCAAGAAAATTTGGAGATATTAAAAAATAGATATAGAACATTAGGAGACGTTGCAAAAAACGAGTTATCGATCTTAAATAGAATGTATAATAATAATACAAGAAGTGGTACACCCAGTTGCTCTACAATGACTGGCGGCAAAAGGAACAGAAAATCATCCCGTCGTCATCGTCGTGCCAGCCGTCGCATTAGAAAAAATCACAGACGCACATCTCGCCGTTGAATTCAAACAACAATAAAAAAAAGTCATTTTAGAAAAAGAAAAATCAAATGTATAGAAAAAAGAAAGAGATTCATTTATTTTTATAAATCAACAAGCACTCATCACATCACATATATAAAAATAAACAACACACAACACAAAAAATATCCAAAACCAGAATGGGAGTCGGAAAATACATTCATTTGCCCGCCTTCATCGTCAGTTTCGCCGTGGGTGTATTGTTCGTTTATTTGTACAATGAAGACAAACGCACCATTTTGGTCTATCCGCGTCCCGACAATGTCGGCGAATTGGCGTACCGCGATCCGGCGGGGGCGTGTTTTTATTTCAAAGAAACCGAAGTCGCCTGTCCCAAAGACGAAAGCAAAATCAGCAAATTCCCCCATCAGGGATGAATCAGTCTTTCCCTCCTCCACATACAAGAAAAAAAATCTAGCTATATTTTTATAAATTTGTATTTTTACGCGTTGATTATCAAACTAATAATTTTATAAAAAAAATGTTTACAAAACAAAACAAATATTCGGTACATCCCTCATCGAATAATAATGGAAGTCCCAATTCACGTAGTAAAACAAAAACAAAAAAGTCCAATCAAGTTGCACCCAATGTATCCTCCTCGCCCAAAGGGAAAACAATGAAACAACGTGTAACAGACGCGTGGAGAAGTTTTGCAAAACAATTTTCAAATAAAACTGCCCCTTTAGTTGAAGAACTGAAAGAAGAACTAGTGGAAACAAACAAAAACAGCGAAGTGTTAAAAGCAGAAGTTGATGCGTTTGAAGAAGGTCTCAAATTGACTGATATAGATTTTGTTCCACTCAAAAGTAAAATAAAAGAATCAGTTGACGAAAAACTGAATAGTATTGAAAAAAATCAAAATGTCCATAGTTTTTTCGACGCTCAAAATGTTAATGAATTGTTATCCGAGTTCGCCAAAATTGAAAAGGAATTAATTGAATTAAAAGAAAGTCTCGTTGACGAACTCAAATCACTATTACAGAATATAAATTCAAAAATCAAAAAAGAAGTCCATAATTTAAAACTAAAATATGAGCCGAAGCCCTTAACACTAAAATATGAGCCAGAGCCAGAGCCCGGGTCGAAATATTGGAGGTTATATGAACCAATTGAACCAATTAATTCTTCAACATATGCGCCGTATAAGGATCGACAAATATTGTATAAAAAAATAAAAATTGTAAATGAAATAGAATCCAATATACATGACATTCGAGATATTCAAAGGAATCTAAATATTAACCAAACATATAATCCGGTCGTTCGAGTGCTCTCTCCGCTAATAGCCCTCGCTATGTGTACATTACATTTTGGTTTGATGCATGCTGGGGCGGGTGTGGGACTTGGTCTTGGCGCAGTAATCGGTTTGGGGACGTTTGGTCAAGTCAATCCCGTTGCAGTTGGTGAGGGTATATATAATAATCCAAGAATCCAAAACATAATAAAAGGTTATTCTGATATATTTGTCAAAGTTCTGAATGCGGTAGATGCGAATGTTACACGGGATGCCAAAACTGTTGAAAAACAAAATATTATTAAACAATTGAATCGCGTTAAAAAGACTTTGGATACACAAATCAACACTTTGGATACACAAATCAAAGGTGGTCGTCTTCGTTCTCGTCGGCATTCATATTCACAAAAGAAGAAACAACCACCAAATAGAACAAACCATACATCTAAAAATAAAAAAAAAACAAATCATCCAGAAAAAAATAAATAAGAGGAGGGATCCTCATCTTTTTTCATTTTTACCAAAAAAAACGACCAAACCAACTTAAAGAAAATGCATCGAAATCATAATTTTATTTTTATAAAAAGCATCTCTATTTACAAAACAGATTTTATAAAAATAAACAATCAAACATGACATCAACTACAAAATCAGTAACAACAAACGAAGAAATCGCCTGGGATGAATTCGAATCCTTTGTTGCCAAATGTGTGGAACCAAAACTTGTCAATAAATTGCCTCCGCATCCTCCGCCGCCTCCTCCTCCTCGTCCTCTTTATTCAAAAATAAACGACAACATCAATTACAACATGAACAAACGACCTTATGATGACAATGACGCTTCTTATCAAAACAAACGCACGTACAATAATAATAAAAATGAAAATAAAAATGACCGGAATGAAAGCCGAAACCACAACAACTATCAAAATCAAAAACAAAAACAAAGTCAAAATCAAAGACAAGAATACAAAAACAAGATGGATGGACCCGGAATCTTCGCCCAACGTCACAACTTTTTAGTGAGTTTGGAGGAGTTCATCGAATGTGTACGTCGTGCCGCCTTGGAATCCGACGACGAATCTGTCTTGTTGCGTTCGACCGAAGGATATGGTCGTTTGTATGAAGACGGCGAGGTGCGCGAATTCCTTTGCGATGTGAAAAATCCCAACAAACCATCAAACACGTCGTCGCCTTCGTCGTCGCCTTCGTCGTCGTCGTCGTCGTCGTCGTCGTCGCCATTCGAATACGGTAATCTCGTGTATTTTCCTCGTGTTGTAGTGATACGTTTGTCACCCATCCAGGACTTGTCGCCTTTGCTTCGCCGGGAATTCCAACGACGCATGCCATCACACACTCCGTATAACAAGCATGGATTCGTGTATTTGAACATCAAAGATGCACATCATTATGCACAGGAAATGTGGAGCATTCATCGAGAATATCTCCGTTTGTCCCATCAATTTGGCGATCAATTCACGAAGAATTTGTTCGTGTATCCTCCTCCTTCGTCGTCGTCGTCTTCCTAATAATTTATATTATATGTATATTTTTTTTTGTTTTCATATTTTTAAACAAACGCACTTATTTTAATTATATATATTTTGAAATTAAAAAAAAAGACGTCATTGAAAAAAATGCTTAAGAACAGAAAAAAAAATACAAAATGTCGCAGAAACCATATTAAGAAAGTGCATGTAAAATCAATCCGACAGCGACGACGATATAAAAAAGTTCATGGTGGCAATGATAATTATAATGAAAAATTAAAAAAAGTCGTTCAACAAATATTTGAGAATATAAATATTGATAATGATGATCGTTACGAATTAATTCATATCGATAATGCATTTGCCGAATTTGCGTCGGATGCGACAACGGGTGGCGGAGCAATTACGTACACAACACAACAATCAGACATTTATAAAAAATTAAAATCCATTGAATTCGATCAAAATACAGATGTGGATTATTCGGATAAAACGAACATGGTAATAATTGGAGGCGGACCTGTCGGATTGTATATGTCAATTCTTTTGAAACTATTTTTTGAAGATTCTTTGGAAGTTGTTGTTTTAGAAAGTCGTCATAATGAGCAATCGAAGCGCATTTTAGAGAGATGCCAAGTATTGGTATTACGCAATCTTTTTGAATTTCATCGGAATAAAATTGGAGTACATGAAAAGATGAATTTGATATTTAAAAATCAAACACATTATAACCTGTTAAATTTTTTAATTGACGAATCATTGAAAGGTAAACATCCTGCATTACAAGAATTACAAAAAAATCAATGGTACAAAGATATCTTTGCACAAAATAATGAATACCACTTTATACCCATAAATTTGCTTGAATACACCCTCGCAAACTTTGCGCAAACGCTTGGTGTGAATATTTTACATACAGAGAAAGTGACCCCCGATAATTTAAAGAATTTTATAAACGAGAACACACAAGTAATATTTGATGCGACAGGTGGGCGATTTCAAACGTTACGAAAGCATGAACAATTATACAACGAAGAATATGTATCATATTGTGGATTTAATATAATAGATGCGGAGACTCCAGAGTCGAAAAATGAAAATAATATTATATTTTTAAATAATGATATTATTATTAAAAGTCCTTATGGAGATGCATATTATACACAAACTACCAATATATCAGAAAAATTTATAGAATTACAACGTTCAAATGAAGATAAATTTCCTATAATTATTGATTTGGATGAAACAAACGCGTCAAAGTCCCAACCATTTAAACCATATCAAAGTCATTTAATTCCAGAAACAGCTGTAACCGAATTTGATAAACGCCTTATCATTCCAATAGGTAACTCTTATATGCAGACCAATTTTCAACGGGGATATGGGATTTATTATGGATTTCTTATATCTGCATTAATTGCTTTTAATTGTTGGAATTTGACACAAAATGACAACAATAACAACAAATAATAAAATAAATTTTTATTTTTTTTTCTTTATATTATAACAAAAACATAAAACACAAAAAAATAAAAACACACACATATAAAAAAACAAAATCATGCGAATCAAAGCACTATTGAATTCCGAAATGGGACGCATGTTCGTGTCGATTTTGCTGGGATTGGGATTGGCGACATTTTTCCGCGAAGTCTGTGAGGAAAAACAATGCATCAAATTCCGCGGTCCCATTTTGAGTGACATTGACGGCAAAATTTACAAACACGGCGACAAATGTTACAAATACGAAACACAATCATCGGGGACGTGTGATGCTGCGGCTAACCAAGAGGGTCGCAAAGTGGTCGATGTGACACTCGAGAAAAAGAAGGAAGGCGAGGAAGAACACAAATTGTTGTAATCTTTCTTTTTCTTGTTTTTTTTGTTTTTTGTATGAAAAAAAATAAAAGTCCGTTCAACCATTCCAAAAAAGAAAAAAAGACATTGAATACGCATTCCTTTTTTCTTTTTTTTGTTTGTCTTTTTTTTTTAATCTTTTTCACTTTTTTTTTTTACTTTTTTTCCCATCCAATCAAACAAACAAACGATACAAACAAAAACAAAAAATAAAAACAAAAAACAAAATGGAAGGATCCACGAGAATCGCCGATTTGCCCGAAAATATAACCATGTCGATGCCCCATCAAGCCCCTCCCACCCAAGGACCCATGTCGATGCCGGGGGGATTCGATACTACCTATCAACCGATGAATCCGCATCCCAATCCGTTTGGCCAAGGTCCCCCCAATCAAAATGCGCTACCTCCCCCGCAATTCACCAAAGAAACCAACAGTCGATCGGGAGGATCCGGATCCGGAGGTGCCCCCACTTACAATCCGATGGAATTCGCCGGATCATTTAACAACAACAACAACAATCCTGCTTTAGCCGATCCCAGTTCCATTTTGAAACAAGGCATGCCACAATATCCCCTGCCCCAACGCGACATTCCCATCAATCCCACGGGATATGTACAAGACGAAGCCGTCAAGCCAAATTATATTCCGCCCGCCCATAATAAGAACGGCGATTTTGTGGGACAACAGGAATCGCGATTGAAACATACGCCCTACTATGGCAAACAAACTGGAGCTAACGGAAAACGCCGTCCACTCTTTGCCGAGGGATGGGTTTGGGACGATGTCTTGGCGGAATTGCAACAACCCATTATCGTGGCCATTTTGTTTTTGTTGTTTCAATCGGCTTCGATCAATTTGTCGATTGCCAAATATTTCGCCTTTTTGAATGTGACGGACCCCGATTCGTTGACGCTGAATTACACGGGCACCATGGTGAAAAGTGGATTGTTTGGACTCGCGTATTTTGGATTTGCTCGCATCATGGAGTATGTTTGATCAGTCCCACACAGAGTCGATGCAGTCCGAGACAGAAATCATATATATTTTTTTTGTGTTTGCAATAAAAAAATATATTTGTTGATAATGTATAATATTTTTTTTTTGTTTTTTTTTTGTTTTTTTTTTCTTTCATCAAGAGTGGAAAAGAAAGAAATTCATGAGAAAAGAAACGACATGGGCGTATTGGATGATGTTTGCCTTCCTCATCGCATCGACCTTGGTGTTTTGGGTATTCTTCTATTTGCAAAAACGGGTCATTACGACACCATGGTATGAATATTTTACGTCGACATCATTATCATCACCATTTCAAGGTGTCCACGATTTGTATTGGATAAATTTAGACCGGTCGGAGAGACGACGGGAAAATATGCAAAAAATATTAGAAGATTCATGTTTTGATGCCATCGGATGGAAAGAGCGCATTGTGGCGGTGGATGGCAAACGGGATAACATTCGCCAAACGATCGAGGATCATTACGCACACCACCAATTGGAAAAGAAAACCGAAATCGAACACGCTTGTTTGTTATCGCATTTGCAAGGCATACAAAAGTTTGTCGAAAATCACAAAGAAACCAAAACGGAGAATCTCGTCGCTTTGATTATGGAAGACGACATGACATTGGATTACAAACCACATTGGAGCGAACGAACCGTTCAAACGGTCATGGCCAATGCTCCCGCGGATTGGGAAATTATCATGTTAACGTATACGGGACATCCACCGGAAGAAATGTATTCGTCTTCCCTCATGGCGGGAGCGGGTGCTTATTTGATCAAATATCGCGCTGCCAAAAAATTCATGGATGAGAAATTTTATCAAAAGAATCACAAATTCGACCTGAACAAACAATTCGAATTTTGTGCCGATTTATACCTCTTTCGTGAATTCAAAACATATGTTTATAAATACCCGTTTTTTATTTCTTCTTTACAAAATGACTCGGAAATTCATCCCGAGCATCTTTCGATTCACAATGAATCGCGACGAACCATTTCCAAGTTGATTTATAATATGGAGGAGTGAGTGAGTGAATGTGAAAAAAAAAAGGCGGTGCTGTTACCACATTTCTCCCCTCCCAACAGAGAGTTCAGTGTAAACACGGGCACCATGGTGAAAAGTAAATTGTTTGGACTCGCGTATTTTCGATTTGCTCGCATCATGGAGTCTGTTGGACAGAAATCATATATTTTTTTGCAATAAAAAAAAATATGTTGACAATGTATAAATTTATTCATAAAATATTTTTATTTTTTTTCCTCAAGCAATTATTGATTTTTTGTTCACAAAATTATGGAAAATAAAACACCCTCTCCAATAATATACAATGAGTTTAAAACTCTTGTAACGTTGGCCACCGGCGGAACAGTATCCAATGACAATCAAAAACAAACAATATTACCGGATACTTATAATGAAAATTTATATGACACTCCGGAAAAATTAAAAAATGCATTCTTTGACGCAATTTACATCAGATACAAAGGCAAAAGTGACAGTATAAATCCTTTAGCAAGACCCGTGGAAAAAACAGCTTTGGAGAATTTGTTAAAACAAGATTTTAGTAGTCTTGAAACTTCTTTGATTTCATATCCAATTTCAGAAGATCCCTTTAAGTGGAACACTGTTAAATTTTTTAAAAAGGAGGGAACCGAAACGATTCAACTTGGTACCCCTGACATAGAGGGAACTGATACAATAACTTTGGAATCAATCGCAGCAGCGGACAAAGTTTATTACATGGATCTTTTCGGTATCATTGACGCTATTCAAAGAAAAAAAGACATATTTGCAAATATAAAAGATGATGAACAGCAAATTGCAATAAAATTTTTGATTTTGTTTGATTGTGTGAAGGTGGGTGAACCTTTTAAAAGTTATGAAGACATGTATGATCAAATGAGACAAAATTGGGACATGGAGAAAAGTGGATTTCTTATGCCATCTTACAGAATGTGGTGGTCAACAGACTATGAAAATAATGCCTACAACCAAAGAGAATTTATTTGGAATTATGGCATTGATGAATTTTATACAAAACATAAAAGAAACCCGATAAATTTTGATCTTGTTAAAAACTTAAATGAAGTTCAAGTTGGAGATTATGTTTATTATGAAAATAGGCAAAATATAAAGTCTCAAGGTTATTCGTGGCCACCTGGGTCTTTGACAGGATTTAAAAATGTTAAAAAAGGAAATGTAATATTTGAATACAGACATGGTCCATTTTCACAGATGGAAGTGTTGGGATTCCAGTTTGCAGATTTTGAGCCTATTTATAAATTTACATTATATAAACCGAATTATGTAAAAATTTATGGAACTTTAGTGACTAAAAATATCCTTGTAAAACAATACTTCAAAAAAAATCAATCAGGTGGAAGCGGCATTAGCCGTCGTATCAAAAGACGTACTTATAAGAAATTATGTCTTCGCAAAAAGAGTTTTCGACAATCAAAACGCGGTAAAAAGTATTTACGTAAAAAAAGTCAGAAAAAATGCCGCAAATAGTACCGATGTTTTCACCTTTATTTACCTGGACTAATGCCCCCCCCCCCCTGGCACAAGGCATACCGGCACTTGTAAAATGAGAAAAAAAAAGAGTGATTAAATACAATTATTATTTTGTTTTTGTTTTCTTTTACAAATTTTTTGTTTTATGGATAAGGGGGACACCGATAAATCACGGGATCATCCAATGGTTTGATTGAAACATGCAATTCTCTGAAATAATTTTCGGGATCCGGATGAGGAATGGCAAAGGAATGCCCATTAAATTTTCGATCGGCCATTTTTATTTTTTTTTGTTTTTCATTTTCATCTTGACGTTCAAAAAAAGTCAATTTTGGTCGAATGCGATCATTTGACAAACGAATAAATTCATCATTCAAACAAATGGTGCCTGTTTCGTCCCATACTCGCCCACATACTAAATAGGTGAGTTTACTATCCATGATTTGCACGATGAGTTTTTTTCCCATTTTACATCCAATTACATCATGAAGTATATTTTTCAAATCGACTTTGTTATATGTTGCATATATATCAATACCAAACAAATAACACGCCAGTCTTACCCAATGATTTTCGCCATAAATGGGGGGAATACAACAAACAATATGAATTAATTTCGGACTGGCAATATGCACGGCATATGCCTCCACCGTCACATTTTCATATCTTGGCAAGTGTGTCAACGTGGTTGGGTATGGCAAGGGCGTAAACAAAGTGGGTGTTGTTTTTGTTTTTTTTGTTCTCATTCCAACCTTTGGTTCCTCCTCCTCATCCTCATCCTCTTCCTCCTTCTCCTCCTCCTCCTCTTTTTCAACTAGTGCGATAGGCAAGTCATCATCCACTTCGTTACTAACATCCTTTGTTTTTTTAGTTCTTTTCTTTGTGCTCATTTGTTTTTTGGTTTTTGTTCTTTTTAAAACAAAAAGTCAATAAATTGTAAAATAAAATTCATTTCACGCACTTTTTTTATATTTGTTTTTTTTTTGAATTATATTCATAATAATTCTCAAAACCAAAAAAAAAATCAAAAACAAACAAATATAAAAGTGAAATTGTATGTTGATTCCATTCCATATTTCAGTTTCACAACAAAAAACAAATCCATACATTCACGTTTTTGTTGGGAGAGAGAGGATATAAAAAAAAAAACAAAATGTTTCATATCAATAAATTACCAACGAGCACGGATGCTCAGTACAATTCCATATTTATTCGAGAGACCTCGAGTAAATATATAAAAATACTAAAAAATAATAAGGAATATGGTCCTTTCAAAACGCGGTCTTCCCCCTCCATGGGAGCCAATGAACTTGGATTAGGACTCTATCATCGAGAGGCACTGCAAGTTGTCTTCAATGAAGTCGTGCAAGTGCGATGCATGGACGAGGCGGCATCATCACCCATGGAGCTGGACGACATGGCGTTCATCATTGAGCCATTGGGATCCAATAAAACAATAACCGTCGATGAAGTCATGCTCGGTGACATCAAAAGGGAGTTTGCCAATGTGCCGATGATTGCGGGGTGGGCGTATTCATTTCGAAACAAATACAAGCTGGTGCCCGAGTTTACCACAGGTTGCCTCTCCCCTTCGGGTCAAGGACTTACCGCGGTCATCGGTACAGAGGATGCGGTGTATTGCATGGGGGAAAACACAAACGTGCATTTTGCTACCAAACCGACTTTCACCTTGAATATTGATTTACCGAATGAAACAAATCGCGTGTTCAAAAGCAATTTCAACTTTGTGGAAATTGGAATTGGTGGGTTGGACAAGCAATTCGAGGTGATTTTCCGACGGGCATTTGCGTCTCGTTTGTTACCCAAAAAGATAATCAAGGATTTGGGAATCAATCATGTTCGAGGGATCATGTTGCATGGGCCCCCCGGAACAGGCAAGACATTGATTGCCAGACAGATTGGAAAGATTTTGAATTGCAAAGAGCCCAAGATTGTGAATGGACCGAGTTTATTGAATAAATACGTGGGAGAATCGGAGGAAAATGTGCGCAAACTGTTTGCGGACGCCATGAATGACACCTCGGAAAATGGACTGCATCTGATTATATGCGACGAGTTTGATGCGCTTGCCCGCAAGAGAGGGACGGGATCATCCGATATGAATGACAAGATTGTCAATCAATTCTTGACGATGATAGATGGTCCCCAATCCTTGAATAATGTGTTATTGATATGCATGACAAATCGTCTTGATTTGATTGACGAAGCCATGTTGCGGCCCGGTCGGTTGGAATTGCAGATTGAAATTTCGTTGCCGGATGAAGCGGGAAGGTTACAGATTTTGAAAATACACACCAAAAGAATGCACGAATTGGGTTATCTGGATGACGTCGATTTGACGCACATTGCCGGCATCACCAAGAATTTCACGGGGGCAGAATTGGAGGCCGTCGTGAAAAATGCCGTATCGTATAGTGTCTCGAAAGAGGTGGACCCCGACGATTTGTCGAGTGTTTCGAAAATCCGTCCATTGCTCAATCAGAGTGATTTCTTGAAGTCTTGCAAGGAAATAAAGCCGCAATTTGGGGGGTTATCTGAACAGATTGAAAGGATTACAGCGAAACCCTTTGAATTATATTCGAAAGGATATTCGCAAGCATACGAAGACATGTGTGAAAAGATTACCACCTTGGCTTCGGGGAATCTATTGTCCTGTTTGGTCACGGGGTGGCATTACGTAGGGAAGACCACGCTGGCATGCCAAGTCGCCAAATCGTGTGGGTATTCTTGCGTAAAATTTGTGAATTCCGAGACGTTGATGACAGCCCATTTCAAAGACATGGCATTATTTGATGCGTTCAAATCGGGATGCAACTCGGATTCGTTGATATTGATATTGGATTGTGTCGAAAGATTGATTGAATATTCACGCGTATTACAATCGTGCACGTACAACAATCAAGTGTTACAAACTATATTCACCATTTTGGATACGATCGTCGAATCCGATAAAAAGATTGTCGTCCTTTTGACGAGTTCCAAATTGGGTTTAATGGAGAACTTTGGATTGGATAAATTATGCACATACAAATATGAGTTGGATGATGACAAGCAAGCACAAATATTTAAAAAAATGAAAAATAGGGTAAGTTAAAAAAAAATAAATATTTACAAAGGTCGCATCTCATCTTCGCATACAGTCTGTGACAAAGATTCCATACCCTCCTCTTCGCTACCCGTTTCTATCGAAGTTTCGCCACATGCCGCCTCTCGTCTTCGACTCGATGACTGGCCAGATGGCTCCCATCCGATGGGAAGACTCGACAGGAAGGACGACATAAATGTTCCACACATATGACCGCGCACGGTGGAGGATAAATGATCCCAACTGTCCGCCAAAATACACCGCGATCGATGCGAGACGAAGAACAAAGAGTGTGTGTTTCCATCCACGTAAATGGCCCGATCAAATTTGACAAACGAACAACTGGAATGGCGTACGAGTTCCAACAGACGTTGCAATTGGTCGGCGGTGTTGTAATGCACGCAAAATACGGTACAGAGACAAATCCCATTGGACGCCCCCACACTGTAAGATTTCAAGGTACAACCAGAGGACTCAATGCTGCGCATAATGTCTTTGTAGGCCCAATAATCTGACCCCACGCACAACGGCCAAAAGTGCACATTGGGGTTGCCCTCATAGGTGCCTTCCGAAAAGTTCGCCTTTTCCCTTTCATGCAAATATTTTTCTCTGGGAGGTGGCGACATGTTTGTCTGTCTATCAACAAAAGCAGCGGACGCGACGAGGAAATAAATTATGAAACAACACCAGAAAACTAACTTATCTCCTTCTCTCTCGTTATCATTACCACAGGTTGCCAAGTCCTCGGAGCGAAGCGGAGAGGCAGTCTGTGACACTCCTCTTCGAGTTGAGTATTTATTATGCGAGTCAGAGAGAGAGAGAGGGAAAGAAAACCTTGGTTGTCTCTCTTCTTCGGTTGCTGGTTGGTGCTCGAAGAATATATTCCAAAATCATTATATTTTTTATTTTCTTTCATGATACAAAAAATATTATAAAATACCTACCCCTCAAAAAAAAATGATTACAAACATATTGTTTCTGAAAACGATGCATAACCCATGGTATCATTTCGAACGACGCAGAAAGATATTGGTGCACCCCCCCAATGTGTATTTGAAACAGGATCCGTTAGCCTCCCTCGTGGAAGAGAAAGATATTGGGCCGGAGATTCTCGAGGAATTCGATGAGTCCGTGGAATCGGTGGTCACGACGTACCCCACGCTTCTTATGTCCAGGGTGGATTACGAGAAAATGTACAATTTGAGCACAATCGAAATCTTATTCGGCGACGAAGAAAAATGCCCCATGCATCGCCTGTGTTTGCGAGGTTTCTATCGTGCCTACCAAGATTCGACGCAAGACAATTTAAAAATGCGATTGTTTATGTCGGGGGATAACTTTTCGTCCATATCTCGATGGCCGGATTGCATCACCAATCTGTCACTTTATCGAAGCAGCCGCCATTTTCGATACATGGTGAATATTCCCCAAAACATCGAGGCCATCTCCATTCGGTTTGATAGCGTATTTGGGGACATTGTATTCACGGAAGATTTCCGTTTGGGTTTTGTTGAGAATCACGGGATTTGGCCGTCGACTATTTATTTGGATACGATGCATGACGCCCATTTGCTGGAGAAATTGCAGAAACACGTCGCCATTCATTTCCGATTCATTGAATTGTTTTATTTGATGAAATGCCGTCGACGTTTGCGTGCATGGGCTTTTTCGGTCATTGATCGCATGGCGCGAGAGAAATATTCACCGAAGAAATTGGAGGCCTTATTGGAAGCCGCCCACGAACAAAACAACGACGATTATAATTGGATGGATGTGGTGGAGAATTGGAAGCAAACTTGATTTCTCTTTTTCTTATAATTACAAAGTTTGGGTCATCTTTTTCTTTTGTTTCTTTTCATCACATGTAAGATACACATACACTTAAAAACAATTATCCATTCGATGTTTTGAGGTCTTACCAATCCAACATTATAGAGAAATTCATTGTTTTTTAATGATATTCTCTCTTTGGGGGGAGCGGAGCGACCCCCCCCCCCCCCCCCTTCATGAATTCCTTCCATGGGGGGGTCGCTCCGCTCCCCCCTCCACTTGAAGAGAGAATAAAAATCAAATTGAATTGCATTATTCTCTATAATATTGTATTTTATAAAAGGTAAAAGGATGACCCACCGATCATCCATCCGATGTTTTGAGGTCTGTAAACTAGAACATTATAGAGAATGGGAAACGAAAAAAAACATAAGAACGAATTTATTTTTTCCAAAAGAAAAACTTTCTTTTCTTGTATGGCCAGTCGGATTTGCGTGTTTTCCGTTGTTTCTTGGTTTTTTTGGGGATCTTATAAGAAGGAGATAGAGAAGGAGAAGGAGTGGGAGTGGGAGTGGGAGTGGGAGAGGAGGAAAAAGATGCACTTTGACGTCTTTCCTCCTCCTCGTCTCGAGAACGTGGTGACAATCGCGCGGTGTGCGTAAAGGCTTTTCGACTTTGCGTTTTGCTTCGGCTTTTCTCTTTTTCATTCTTCACGGGACGTTTGATTTTCAATTTGGAATCGGTAACGGGGTTGTATTTCAAGAACCAATAGTCATATTCGGGGGTGTTTTTCTTGCCTTTCAATTCTTCAAACATGCGCGTTTTGTGAGCGCGAATGTCTTCTTTGGTTTCTTGTTTGCCATAACACGTCAAACTAAATCGTTTCAACAGACCTCTCTGTTCCAAACGATTGCGTTGTTGAACATTGAATAAATACATGGCCATGCACAGAATGCGATCTTTGTGGAAGTAGGGTTTGTCGCCATACAAAAACGCCAAATAGAGAGACAACATGGTATCGATGGTGGCCACACGGATTTCTTTGCCCCCGATTTGAATGGCATTGTAACTGTGGCAGGAGATTGGTTGGTACAAGAGTGCAATCGTGTCTCCATTCACCACGATTTGTACATGGGCGGGAATGACCTCTCCGATGGCCGTATGTTTGATCAATTCGACGTCTTGGTAGCCGGCACGTTCCAATCTCTCCTTCACAATGGTGGCAAAGAGAGCGGGGTCTTCTGTTAAAACATCGAAATCGGGAATGGCTTGTACTTTGCGACGATCTTGCGAGGACATGTACCGCGAGTACAAGGACGCCCCGTAGCCACCGAAGAAGACGGCGCCCTGGTCTACGAGAGCATCTCTCGTTAAATAATACAAATTCTCCTCGGATTGGTCGTTGGCTTTGAAATCGATGCCGCGTTGGAAATCGATTTGTTCGCAGGGTTTCGAGGAGACGAGGGGGAAAAATCGATTCAACAGGATGATGCGTTTCAATACTTTTTCCCAACGAGAGACGTCGCCCTGGGGGCGCGACAACTCTAAATACATGCCCATGCGCAAATAATTGGGGGGTGCGTAATGAATGCCGGCGATGACGACGGCTTCTTTTTCCAAGGCGGTATACAACGTGGGATGGAGAGCCGTGATATCGGCCACCGGAATGAAATTGACAAAGACTTTGAAGGTGCCGGCGTGCATGCCGGCTTTGGCTTCCACTTCACCGTAGCCTTTCTTGAAATAAATGTCGGCCAGTTCTTTGGCGTCTTCGAGAGCATTCCGCGAAAAGAAATCGTAGTCGGGCACATCCACATTGCGATTGTAGAACTGGGCGAATTTGGGCAAAATATTATTGATGGCCGTGCCGCCATAACAGATGCATTTCTTTTTTTTGAGAAACTCTTCGACGATTTTGATGATTTCGTTGACTTCGGGGGATTGGGCCACTTTCTGATTTTGTTGTTCTTCGGTAGTATCGACGGCTTGACGCAGGATGGACAATTCGCATTCTTCAAACGACATGGATTTGTCACATATGGGCGGCCGTTGTTTTTGTGTTTTGTTTTTTGTTTTATAGGTCATGTTTTTGTATTGAATTTGAAGCAAAAAAAAAAATAGAAATATTTTATTTTATTTTTCTTTCTTTACAAAAAAAATAGGTTCTAATTAAATAAAAGATGACATATAAATTAACAAACAAGAAACAAAAAGGATGAATTGTGTGTGTCAAAAGGGAAGAAAATTTTTTATTTCATGGGAATTTTTTTTTTCATTATTTGTGATGTATATATACGTGTGTGATATATGATAAACAAACGAACTTACTAACTAACAGCATTAATATAATATAATATGATATGATATGCATATACATATGAATTACATCACATATCAAGCAAGGCACATTCCTGTATCCAGATCGCCAAATTTCTCATAATCAAATATTTCAAATGAATCCAACTGCAACAATTCCGGGGACAATTTATTTCTCTTTCTATGCGCACGTTTAGGTTTCTTCTGTGTTTCTTGAAGATCATTGGTCGCCGTCGAAGACTCCGAGTCGGTACGGGGGCGCTTATAGCGAATAATAATCTTGCCGTCTCGAAAGAAAAATTCGTTGGGAACAACAATAGACATGCTTCTTTTTCTTACTCAAAACACTCGAAAAAATTTCGTAATAAATAATTTTTTTATGATGGATTGGACCTCTTTTGTTATGCTGCGTTTTGCCAGCAAAATAAAAAAAATAAATTCGAGGAAAAAATATAGTGATTTGCTCCTCGACTGTTTTTTCCCTGTTTCTTCTTCTTCTTCGAGAACATTCTTTTTTTTTTTGATATTTTTTTTTTATTTTCTTTCGACGACTTCTCTCCTCACTCCAAGAACAACATGCTCCCTTTTTCTTCTTTTCAAATCACCAAATTGGATTATACACCCATTGCCGAAAAAAACATATTTGTTCAACGAATGGATTGTTGGCAAGACACTTTAGAAAAATCCGAGAGGTTAGGTGTCATGCCCGAACCATCCGTTCTGTACAAGTATGACGAGGATTTTTTGACACGTGAAAAAACGTCCCCTGCCTCTTCCTCCTCCTCCACCATTGAAATTGTCCCGGTGGATTCCATCGAATGCGCTCTCCATCACGTGCCGCCCCACTACAAAACCATTGTCTTGAATTTGGCGGATGACGTCTTTCCCGGGGGATGCGTGCAAATGGGATCGGGGGCCCAAGAAGAATCTCTCTTTCGTCGTTCCAATTATCACAAAACCCTGTTACAACATTTTTATCCCATTCGAGAGGATGAAATCGTCATCAGTCCTTTGGTTCACGTCTTCAAAGCCAGCGAAGCCGAGAACTGGGCTCTCTACGCCGAACCCAAACCGATGGCCTTTGTGGCATGTCCGGGCATCAAGTATCCGGTGACGGTGAAAGATCCCTCGACCAATAAACCAAGACTATCGGAAGCAGATGCGGCCACATTGTACATGAAAATCGCCGCGATTTTGCAGGGTTGTCACGTCCACGGATACGATGCGGTTGTCTTGGGTGCCTTGGGATGCGGGGCATGGCGAAATCCGGTGGATCATGTCGCTGAGATTTTCGCCCAGGTCATCCGGGACTACGATGGATGGGTGCCCCACATCTACTTTGCCATCATGACGACCACCGACGACAATTATATCGTGAAGAATCGTGAGGTGACAGGAGGAGGAGAAGGAGCAACCACGATTGACATTTTCCGGCGTCATTTACTTCTGTGAAGAAATCAACGACTCGCACAGAGCATGCAAGTCTTCGACCGATCCGTGGTTCAACCAAATGTGATCGGCGGGAACAAGGGGCCACTCCTGATCGGACTCGTGGAAATTGTGGAGACGCAAATAGGCGAGTTTGTCTTTGTCAGACGTGTTTTGGTACCACGCGGGGATTTCCATCTCTCGAAACAAATGTATGATGCGTACGTCGGGAGATGGAGGTAACGAAGGAACGGTAAACGAGGGAGACAAGCGGCGCAACTGCAAGGCCTCGTTGATGAAACGCAAATCGGTAATGACAATGTTGTCTTGGCCTTGATCCAACAAATCCCGGATTTTTCTTAGGGCGGCTTGCACCCAGATATCGGGGTGGAAATGATTTCGAAACAAATTGGTGCCAAAGAACTGCAACACATATCGCGGACTCAAATAGGGCATGTCGAGAGCTTCGGCCCACCATGGATCCACTTGTTCTCTCCATGCCCGATCTTCCGGTGAAATCCCTTCCAGTTTGTCTCTCGGCCATCCGAACAAGACGGCGACGACGTCTTTCAACACGGCGGCGAAACTGACTTTGATGAATCCATGTCTCTCTATCAAATAGGAGGCGACTGTGTCTTTGCCCGCTCCTTGGAATCCACTGATGGCGACAATCATGTTTTTTTTTCTTTCCTCTCGTTTTTTTTTTGTTTTTTTGTTTCTTTCCAATGGTTACGTTTTTATGTTTGTTTTGGGTGCTTGAAACAAACAACAATCAAGAAGATTACAATTATGAATTCAAATTGACCCTGTATTTATTGTTTGCCTATGTGTATATGATGGCATTTGTGTGCTTTTATGATGCAAAATTGAATCATACAAAATAAATAGTGTTTTTTTTATTTTTTTTTTATTTTTTTTTATTTTATTCATGACTTCTTATACGTCAATGCATAGCTGAGGGGGACCATGGGTTTCTTGAAATGTTCAAAGAATTCCTCGGCTTTCCGGCATTCCTCGTCTTCCAAGTAGACGCGCAGAGGAACGCATTGGATGCTCGACTCGACCATCCACGTATGAATGGGGGGATTTTTGGCATCAACATACAAAGGAAAGGCAATCTGGAAATTATCGACGTTGGTTCGTACGGTGTCATCCACTAAACGCAAGTAGGTTTTCTTGGGATTGTGTTCGACGTCGTTGTATTTGTAGAAGGCTTGCCAAGTGTGTCCGCCCGTCAAAATGTTGACGAATTGATTGATGTTTTGGCGCACGGAGGGGGGAATCTTTTCCGCCGACGAATCCGAGGACGGCGTATAAATTTGAATCAAATTCAAAATGTCCATCGAAATGATAATTTTCTTTTTTAGAACAGACAAAGGCGTGCAACCCGTGACTTCGATGGCTTTGGATTGTTTGTTTGTACTTGTTGTCGCTGTGGTCTCTCGCAAATACAACGACGGATCGGTTTCCAAATCGACCATCATTTCTTTGACGACATCGACTTCGGAGTTCTCCGCGCGAAATACACGCAAATGAAGAAACAAGGGATAGGAGGCATAGACATCCCCGAGAGAATGACCAAAGGAATTGGGAGGAGGCAAGGTTTTTTCGGTGAAGGGCATCGATCCTTTGTCTTTGGATTTTTGGCTGAACGATTTCTTGAAGGCGAATTCGTGGAGGACGGCCATGGCCTCCGACAACAACATGGACGCATCCGACAAACTGGGACGATTCCCATCGGAGAAACCCACATACACTTTTTTTTGTCCGGGCATGCCGGTTTTGGCGTCGGGTTTTTGTCCCACAAAGACATTGAAATCGATGAAACGATATCCTCGGGCCAAGACTTCTTTCAATTGGTCGGCGGTGACCTTTTTGCCATCGTAGGCCGAATTGAAGGAGGCCATGAGGGCATACTCTCGCAGGGGTAAATTTTGGAGGTCATCGAAGGAGGCATTCGCCGTGGAACAATGTGTGTCTAAGGACGATGAGGACGACGAGGACGATGAGGACGATGAGGACGACGAGGACGACGAGGACGACGAGGACGATGAGGACGATGAGGACGATGAGGACGATGAGGACGATGAGGACGACGAGGCGGATGCTGGATTTGTTGTGTTGGTCTGTGTTTGTGATTGCTGCATGGTTTCTAATCCTTCTTTCCACGACGACGTCTTTAAAAAACGATAAAAGACCCATAATAACAGGCCAATGGAAATGACCAATAAATAATGAACAAATGTCAAGGTGATTTTCTTTTGCATGGACGGACAGACACCGTAAAAAAAAAAACAAAGTTAAAAAAAAATCAAATCTATTTTGAATCCAATTGAAAGTTTTTTTTTTATTTTTTTTATTTTTTTTTTGTGTAGTGGTTTCTTTTTCTAATTGAATTATTTTTTGTTGATTAATACAAACCGAAAACACAAACACAGACACAGACACAAACAAAAAGAAATGGCAGGAGGACTCTTGAATTTAACGGCACAAGGCAATGCCAATGTGATCTTGACGGGACAACCCTCCCTCTCCTTTTTCCGTGTGACGTATGCCAAACACACCAATTTCGGTCTCCAGAAATTCCGCATTGATTTTGATGGAACGCGAGATTTGCGATTGACGGAACCCTCGGTATTTCAATTCAAAATTCCGCGGTATGCCGATTTATTGATGGACACGTATGTCGCCATCACGTTGCCCGATATATGGAGTCCCATTTATCATCCGTGTCCCGAAACAAATGATACATGGGCCCCGTACGATTTTCGTTGGATTCGCAATTTAGGCACCAATCTCATACGAGAGATTAGTATCACCTGTGGATCATCGATTCTCGCTAAATACACGGGCAAATATTTGGAGGCGATGGTGGAGCGCGATTTCAGCGATGTAAAAAAGGAATTATTCAATCGAATGACGGGCAATACGTCGGAATTCCACGATCCCGCGAATTATGCGGGGCGCATCAACACGTATCCTTCGGCGTATCGATCGGAGAATCTGGCGACGCCCGCGGAACCCTCGATCCGGGGACACACGATCTATGTGCCCATCAATGCGTGGTTCACCCTAGACAGCCGGTGTGCCTTCCCCCTGATCGCCTTGCAATACAATGAATTGCAAATCACCGTGGAATTGCGCGCCATCCAGGAATTGTTCCAGGTGCGTGATGTCTTCGATGTGGCCAACAAGTATCCCTATGTGCAACCCGACTTCAATCAACCCCAATTCGCGATGTACCGTTTCCTGCAGACGCCCCCGGGCATCACCATTACCCCCGCGGATTACGACAACAAAGTCAGCACGTGGAATGCCGACGTGCATTTGGTGGCGACGTATTGCTTTTTGGATGACGAAGAGAGACGGCAAATTGCCATGGAAGACCAAATGTATTTAGTGAAAGACGTCTTCGAATACCAATTTCAGAATTTGGTGGGATCCAAACGGGTGCAATTGACGTCGAATGGGATGGTGTCGTCGTGGATGTGGTATTTCCAGCGCAACGACGTCAACATGCGCAACGAATGGTCCAATTACACGAATTGGCCCTACGAAAACATACCCTCGGACCTGCAACCCGCGCCGCAGGAATCCTATGATTTGTCGTTGTATGCGACGGGACCGGGAATTCAACCTCTCCAAATTGGACAAAAATTGGGCACGAACACGGGATATTACATCACGGGCGAATCCACGGCGGAAAACATCCGCGATATTATGCTGTCGATGGGCATTGTATTGAATGGGAGTTATCGAGAGAATGTGTTGCCCTCGGGCATCTTCGAGTATTTGGAAAAGTACACGCGGACGGCGGGATGTGCCCGACGCGGCATCTATTGTTATAATTTCGGGTTGAAAACCAATCCCTTTGAATACCAACCGAATGGGGCCATCAATATGTCCAAATTTAAATCCGTGGAATTGGAGCTGACGACTATGGTCCCCCTCGTTTCCACCAACAATGCCAATTATCGTGTGGTCTGCGACGTGGATGGCAATCCCATAGGCATCAATAGCACCAATTGGCGTCTCTATGATTACACATATAATTTGACAGTCTTTGAAGAGAGATACAATGTGATTTCGTTTATTTCGGGCAATTGTGGCATGTTGTATGCGCGATAAACGATGCAACTTGGCTTAGAATAAAAATGGAGAGAAGAGAAATAAAAGAAAGGAGAAAAAAACAAACAAACAAACAAATCGTTCATCCATTTTTTTTTTTCATAAAGAAACAAACAAACAACAAACACAAACAAAATGCCAATAAGAAAACAATATACTACACGTCGTGCCCGCAGTCGTCGTCAAAAATACAGAACGGGGGGATCAAAAACAAAGTCGTCATCAAACAGAAAAAGATCTCCATCGTCATCCAGCTCGCCATCGACAACAAAAAGAGCAAGAATGGAATCACCACCCGCCCCAATCACAGTTACTGCGCCAAATTTAGTGAAAGGGAAACACTACACGGGTCCTTCTTTGTTTATACAAAAAGTGTACGGTGTTGTAAAAGATTATCCAAAAGATGGAGTTACACAAATCTATGTAATTGATAAACACGGAAATTCATCATACAAAACTGTATCAAATGATGCAATATATACAGAAGAAAAGAATGTCAAAAAAGAGGTTTATGCAAAAGAATTGCAGGTAGGAGAAATTTACAAGGCATTATCAACTTCTTCAAAAAATGCCAAAGAAATATCGGGAAAAGAAATTCTCCAAAAAAGTTGTTCATATGATAAAAATCAAATCAAAGATGTTTTCGTTCAAGTGGAAAGAGATCGTCCAATGATTAAATTGAAGGATAACGATAAATTTTATGAATATAGCGATGATATATTACCATTTATGAATCGTGAGGAGTTGCTTGGATTTCATGATGCTATTTGCAAAAGTGATCTCAATAATTCGACCGCCACTGTTTTTGGAAATACAGATTGGATTCGAGAATTGTGTGAAAATATCGAAATTCCGGCAAAAAAAAGAAAACAACTAGCTCCTTCTTCTCCATGGGTTCCTCGTAACTAATCTTTATTTACCCTGCACTGATGCCCGGTGGGGAGAATTCAGGCGAATAGAGAAACCACAGGTCGTTTTGTATTTTGTTTTGTATTTTGTTTTTGTGTTTTTGTTTTTGTTTTTGTTTTTGTTTTTGTTTTGTTTAAATTAAGTAATATTTGTTTTTGTTTTTGTTTTTCTCATCGGATTACATTTGTTAAAATAAAAAACTTTTTTTTTTATTTATTTAAAAAAAAAAACCATGTTACAATTTCGCATGTTTCCTGTCGCCATACGACAAAATATCAATAACAGTCAAACCTCCATCGTCCATGGCAATCCCATGAAAGACATCAATGCGGCATCCGATGGTGAATTCGAAAACAATCGCCAACAATTCGCCAAAACATGGTCGTATTACCAAGCAAATACCATGGACGTCCAACGGGAAAAGAAATGGGGAGATTCCTTTGGGGGCAACCGGGATGCCTCGAGTGTCGTGGACCGGAGAAGACAACGCGCCATGCAACCCACCTTTAACACGAAGGAGGGGGAGACGTATTGCACGGTATCCAATCGCGAAGAGAATAGTCGGAAGACAGCGCTCACTCGCGTTCGCGCTGGCGGAGCCAGCGTTCCAGCCAAATGTCGCCATCGGATTGACTCGGTGGGGGCACCTGCGGTGCCCCAGTCCGCGTTTTCCAAAGCCGTATTGATTCGTTCGGCTCAACGATTGCCGTATATTCCTTTGGGAATGAATTCCAAGCCACAGGCTTAAAACACATATACATATACATATACATAAAAAAATACAACATATAATATATATACACATACAAAAAAAATATATATTCTATTCATACATCATTAATATTGTTCCTCTGTTTTTTTTTCCTTTTTTTTTTAACAAAACAACAAATAACAAACACAAAACCATGCAAAAATATTTAGTGGAATTTCTTGGTGCGATTTTATTCGTTTACGTGATTCTGGCAACAGGACATCCTTTAGCCATTGGTGCCACCTTAGCCATTGTTATTTTATTGGCCGCGCCTATTTCGGGAGGACACATCAACCCGGCTGTATCCGTAGTAATGGCATCTGCGGGCAAATTACCCACCGTGGATTTAGTTCCTTATATTTTGGCACAGATTCTGGGCGGTTTAGTAGCGCTGGAAATTTACAAACGTGTCAAGTTTTAAAACAACACAAACACAAACACAAACACAAACACAAACACAAACACAAACACAAACACAAACATAAACATAAATTAAAATAAAATGAAAACAACATAAAGAAAAAGTTTTTTTTTATCAATTTATTTTCATTTTATTTATTTTTCGTTTAAAATAAAACAGATCCATCCATATCCATGCCTTGTCCTGCTGCTGCTAGTACAACAAATTCAATGATCGGAGGCCGTTCTCGCAGGAATCGTCGTCATAATCGTGTGTCCAGAGGTGGATACAATGCTGATTTTATCGCAAGAAAATCCAGATCCAAATCTAGATCCAAATCTAGATCCAAATCGAGAGGCACTCGTAGAAGACGTCGCTAGATTTTTTGTTTTGTTTTTATTGTTTTTTTTTTATCGACTACGACTGACAAATTGAAATAAAATGTACAAACCGGCAACCGAAATGGACCCAAGAAAGACTTGAAACAAGTAATCATCCATTGTGGATGCTTCATAGGGAACAAATTTTTGTGTATCTGTGTCATCGTTGCTTCTACTTGTAAAGGATTCTTTTTCTTTTGATCCACTATTTTTATTTTTATTTTGTGTGTTCTTGTCCTTCAATTCTTTTTGAAGTGATTGGATAGTCGCCTCCGCCGTTGTGGACGATGATGCGGAGGCGATGGTTGGTTCCAATATCATGCCATGATTGCTGGACATGACACTCGACACAAATGGGTTTTCTGTAGAGGTCATTATATTTGTTTGATTTTTTTTTGTTTGTTTGGTTTTTTGTTTGATTTTTTTATTTGTTTGATTTTGTTTCAAAAAAAAAAAGGAAGGGAAGGATCTCTCGCTTTTTGTTGTTTTCTTTTTTTTTTGCGTATAATATGTTTTTCTTTGAAGTATGATTTATAAAATTATAATTTAATTATTTGTTTTTTTTTGCGTATTGAGTATTGAGTATTGAGTATTGAGTATTTTAAAAAACAAAAAACACAACAAAATATGTCAACTTTTTTTGTATCTTTGGACTCGTCGTCGTCGTCGTTGTCGTTGTCGTCACCCTCGTCCATCCAAGAAGAATACAAAACATTTTTGAAAGAGAACAAACCTGCGGGGGCATTAACACTTCAAAAACGTTTTCCTTGTATCCGAATGGCGATTCATCTAAATACGGCGGATGAATTTTTATATTCTTCGCATTGTCGATTGGTGTGGGACGATGGGGTGGCCATGGTCTATACCGGCAAACTTGTGTTTCAAATCCATGAAAAAAATGCCATCGACATCGACATTCACAACCACATCCACAATGAATGGGAATATACTTGCCGGCGACTCATTCATTGCGTTCGCACGTATGGGTTGGATGCGACCTTGCGATCCCACATCAAATCGGGATCGTTTTCGTTTTGTATGTATGATCATCCGAATGTGTACATGGCGGTGGGAGGACAGGATACCTTGTTTGAGTGGACGAACCAAACGAGTACTTGTTTTTGTACACGTTCGTATGTGGTGGAAGACTCCACCCACCTGAATGCCATGAATTTGAATTCATCGTCGTGGTGGCAATGGTCGGCGCTCGCCCAAAAATGGATGATTGTGTGGGACAAACGAAGTTTTGTCACGGGAGAGCCGGAAGGCGGCGACTCCGAGTCTTTGGCAAGTCCTCGGAGCGAAGTGGAGAGGCAGCCTTTGGCAAAGACAACGTCGACTCTTTCCTCTTTGTATCGACGATGTTATCCCTCCTCTACCTTCTCTTTCTCTTCCTCCTTGTCGGCGGCATCTTACTCCTCTTTGGCTTTGCGCGGCTTTTACAATTTGTTTCGGGAAAGCGTGGTAGATTTGTTGCCTCTTCAAATCGAACAACCGGTGGTTTGTTTTTTGTCGGGGGGATTATTCAGCCAAATATTGGCGGCTGTTTTACAGGATGTATTGAAAGAACGGGGCAGTCCTCGTTTGCAGACGATTTTTGTGGGCACATCGCGGTCGTGTCATTTGCCCTATGTGATGCGTTTTGTGGATTATTTTCAGACGGTGCATACGAATGTGTTGTTGCCTTTCCAAAAGACGACGACGACGACGACAGAAACAGATTCTGTATTGCAACATTGGTTGGGTACAGACGACAAGGAATGCATCCGACAGGGTCGTATTTTAAAAGAATGTTGTGAATTGGCGTCGTGGAATATGTCGCCGATTGTCTTTTGTGGCGAAGGCGGCAATATTTTATTTCCCCATTACAAAACGTATCTTTCTCCTCCCAATCAAAAAAGAAGAAATGGTTTCCAAAACAATCACATCACCCATAACACATCATCAAATAATACGATCCACCATGGCGATGATTACGGTATGTTTTACGATACCGAAGACGATGTGTTTTGTTATGATACCGATGAAGAAGACAAAGAAAATATCATCACTCCGAACGAGGAATATCCGTTTGTTATGGTGGATAGTGTAACCGACTTTCACGTATCTGAAAACGAAAACGTCGAACATGAAAACGTCGAAAACGATGAAAACGACGAACAAGAAGAAGACCGTGAAATGACGGCATTATTTCAACAACGATATTTTTTATGGAATTCGATTTTATCGCAGTATGGTTGTCAAATTCGTATGCCATACATGTCGGCTACGTTTGTTGATCCTCTTCGTGTTGCCCGCCTATCATCCATAGGGCGATCGATGATCAAAGAAATGGCCATGGAATGTATGGGAATGCCTCCCGAATATATCATGCCACATCATGTTGGTTTGTTTTTATAGCTCAAATAAAACATCCAAAAACACATCCAAAAACAAAAAACAACAATTAACCTCTATTCACCTGGACTGATACACCGGTGTATCAGTTCAGGTTTGTAAAGTTTATCTTTAAAGCAATTTTTCGTCAGAAAAATTGCTGGTGAACCTGCGAGTAAAACGAGCAGGTGAATAAAGATTAAAAACAAAAAAAAACGAAAAAGAAACATATTTAAATATATGTGTGTGTGTGTATTATATATGTTAATCAAATCAAATCAAATCAAATCAAATGGAAAGCAAAAAAAAACAAATGCTCACTCGTTCTCAAAGACTTGCTTCTACTGGTTGCCAATCATTGGAAAGGGAATCGTCATCCCCAGCGGTTTGTTCAACAAATGCCAATTGTTTAAAGAAACAACAACCCAAGATGCAAACCCGTAGTCAAACTCGTGCCAATATGATCCAAACTCGCAGTCAGGCATCGAAGAAATGAAAAAAAAAAAGAAAAGCGAAATAAACACATGGTGTTTGAATATATTATATATGTGTTGTTTGTTTGTATGCAAATTTGTTTTTATTTTAACAAAAAAAAATATATATATATTTAAAAAGTTCTTGAAAGGAAAAAAAAAAGAATCAAATGTCTCCCAATTCTTCCATCTTTCAAAATGATCATACAATTGAAGTCATCACGCACACCATGACATGTGACGATTTATTAAATATATGTAGCACCATTCCTCACGATTCTTGTTTTGTTTCTGCATCCACCGGCGCTTTCTTGAATCATATCTATGTAAGTATGGACCGTATTCAATTGTCGATTTTGGAGAAAGGGGAGGGGCAACAACACCCACCTCAAACAAAGCAGCAAATCCTAACGGTGGATGATGTATTGCAAATTCTGAGCTACGAAAAGGACATGGAAGTCAAGGATAGCACGCCAGTGTATTTCGAGGATGGGGACCATCCGTGTCCCATGCCAGTACATCGGATGTGGATTGTTCAGGACAATCATCCGGGACCACCATTATTGATGTTGGGCATAATGAATCACCATCAAAAACGCCGTCAAGAACAACAACAACAACTTATATGGCCCTATTTATCGAATTCATCGCCATAGTTTTATTTTTTTTTTGAGTAAATTTTAAAAATTTTAATTAAAAAAAAAAGTAAAAAAGTAAAAAAAAAATAATGGTGAAACACAATTTTTTGTTTGTAAGGTCTAAAAATCCGCGGAAAAGTCAAAGACATTTTTGTCGACGGTTTTGTTCGCCAAGGAATACTCCGAATTGGTGCGTTCAAAGAAATTGACTTTGCTTTCGATACTAATCAATTCCATGAAATCGAGGGGATTGGTGGCGCCATAAATCTTGTCGTATCCCAATTGCAAACACAACCTGTCGGCAACAAATTCAATGTATTGCGTCATCAATTTGCTATTCATTCCTATCAATCGACAAGGCAAGGCTTCCGTGATGAATTCCTTTTCGATTTCGACGGCTTCACTCACGATTTCATGAATTCTCTTTTTGGCCAATTTGCGTTCGAGTTTCGAGTACAAGAGGACGGCGAATTCGGTGTGTAAGGCTTCGTCGCGACTAATAAATTCGTTGGACAAGGTAAGTCCGGGCATCAAGCCTCTCTTTTTGATCCAATAAATGGCGGCAAACGAACTACTGAAAAAGAGTCCTTCGACCAAGGCAAAGGCCACCAAACGTGCCGCGAAAGACGATCGATTGTCGCCAATCCATTTGCGTGCCCAGGCCGCCTTCTTCGTGATGCAAGGAAAATATTGGATGGCATTGAACAAACGCAAGCGTTCGTCTTTGTCAGCAATATAACTGTCTATCAAGATACTATACATTTCGCTATGGATGGATTCGATGGCCAATTGGAAGGAATAGAAGGCGCGTGCTTCGGCGATTTGTACGTCGCCCATGAACCGTGTGCCCAAATTCTCCATGACGATACTATCGGCATTGGCGAAAAAGGCCAACACCATCGAAATGAAATATCGTTCGTCATTCGTTAATTTGTCTTTCCAATCGGTCAAATCCTTGCTGGTGTCGATTTCCCCCGTCACCCAAAAACAATCGATTTGTTTCTTGTACATGGCCCACAGATCATGATGTTTGATGGGGAACAACACGAAACGTGCATCATCCGGACGCAAGATGGGTTCCACGAAATGGGCTGCTGAGGATGATGATGACGACGATGACGACGACGACGACGTTGGTGGTTTTATTGATGATGTTGATGTCTGTTCTACTTGTGTTTGTTCTACTTGTACTGGTGTTTTTATTTGTGTTTGTTCACCTTCTCCTACAAGGCAATCATTATTTGTAATAGATGTCATTTCCATTGATTGGTTAAATAAAAATAATTTTGTAAAGTAAAACAAAAATAATTTTTTTTTCTAGTGGATGGTAATAAAATCGAGGGATTTTGTATTTATGTTTCTTTTTGTGTACGTGTGTACGTGTACAAATAACAACGCGTGGAATTTACTAAATAACTGAATGTATTGCGAAGTAGAGAGAGAGAGATTGAGTTTTCAGACAATTTTTGGATAAATTATAGATTCCATTTTTTTTTTCTCTCTTTTGGTTTTCTTTTTTTTTTAAAGAGAGGGATCCCTCCTCAAGTGACAAAGCGGCAAACAAAACTAAAAATATGTCATGCAGCATAATTTTATTATTCATTGAGAAACCAAAACCAAAAACCAAAAAAAAAATGAGAAAGAATTATATGGGTCTAAGACAGAAGAAACGAATGATGAACAACCACAACAGTAGATTGTCATCGTTGTCTTCGTCATCGTTGTCGTCTTCGTCTTCGTCTCCGTTGTCGTCTTCGTCTTCTCCAATGCAAATCATATCATCGACCATGGTGGATTTGGCCTTGGAATGTGAAGAAGGTGAACGCAGTCCCATGTTGCAAGCCGTATGTGAAGCCGCCCAACATACACAGAAACAGATGCAGGCGATGGAAAAAGACAAAACCGAAGACAAAGACGCGGAAGAAGAGAAAGAACGCGATTTATCGAAAGAGCGAAACATTCCCTCTGCGATTGCTGCTGCCATTGCATCGGCCAAAGAAAACGGAAAGAAGGGTGGACCCAATCCACAGAAAAATATATTCAATATTGGGATGGCGATACAAGCGTCGACATTTCTCATGTTGATGATTCGTTCGGAAATTGGATTGGCGAAACAGAACATGTGTTGGGCACGTTTGTTAAAATCCTCGAATGTATCCGAGAAGATCATTCGTCAAGTGAATGTATGTTTGTCGGTGTCCAAACGTTTGTGGAAAGCGGGAGAGGGCGTTTTGCCCACGGCCGACACGAAAACGGTCGAATGTATATTTTGTACATTGTATGCTTTGTTGAAATCGGATCGTCGATTTTTGTCGGATGTCTTTGGGGATATGGTGGAAGGTATTCCGCGCAAATATTTGGGAATTTTACGGGATCGCGAACGAGAATTTCAAGAAATCACGGACAATTTCATGTTTATTTTTGGGGATGTCGAGAAAAATAACAGTCCACCGTTTGTTTGCATTTCCAAAGATGAACAATATATTACTTTATCGATTGGTTCTCCTGTGACGTTTTGAAAAAAAAAAACAAGTTGTTATTATTGTTGTTGTTGTTTTTTTTTTTTAATTTTTTTAAATAGGCAAATTTTTTTCTTTCATACACATTGAAATGAATAATACAAACGATTACATTTAGGTATCCAATATAAAAAGACAGAGGCGGGTTCTCTCTCTCTTTTTTGGTCTTGTATATTCTTTTCCTCCTTCTCCTTCTCCTCCTCGTTCTCCTCGTTCTCCTCGTTCTCCTCGCCTTCAATATGTTTCAGTCGCGGATTTTGAATACGATAACATTCAATACCTGTGCGATAATGAATACATTGTCGCAATTCGACGAGCCAATCCCAATTTGATTCTGTCGAGGAGGACAACAAGGTTTTATTTTCTTTTATGTGGTCGTCGTGGTGGTGGTGGTGGTGGCTTTTTTGTAACCAGGTTTGATTTTTCTCAATTTTTGCGTATAATTCTTGTCGAAGCATGGGCAACACGGGCAAGATTTGTTGCAACAAAGTAGGACCACATTCTCTCAATTTATCATCGATGACGCGAAATGGGACTCTGGGGTGTTGTGTGAAAATGGCATTCCATATGGTTGGATTTGACGACATTTCCGTGTTTGTGTTTTGTGTATTTGTATTTGTGTTTGTGTATTTGTGCTTGTAAGAAAAAAAGATCAAAACGGCAACTATTTTTTCTCTTTTACAATGTAAATTTATTTCCTTTTAAAAAAAAATCAAAGACAAAGACAAAGACAAAATCAAAATCAAAATCAAAATCAAAATCAAAATCAAAATCAAAATCAAAATCCAAAGAATAAAAAAAAAATGGTTGGTTTCATGAATTTAGTCCGTCAATTGGTTCATCCGGGACGTGGATCCATTTTGTATAATAAATGGTTATTGTATGCCCTGTTTCTTATGGCCGTAGTTTTATTGTATAATGCCGTCATGCAAAACGAAATGATTTTTGTTTCCTATTTTGTGTTGATTGGCGTCGTGATTTCCTTTTTCAATAAGAATTTGATTATTATTTTGACACTCACAATGGCCCTTTCGGCCATTTTGAAGAATGCTTTCCTTGGTACCATGTTGGAAGGTATGGAAGATGGGTCTTCTGCTTCTTCTTCTTCTTCTGACGAGAAAAAACCGAAAGAATCCATGGAATCATCTTCCTCAACAACGAAGACAGCAACGGGGGATTCTGGTGCTGGTGCTGGTGCTGCTGGTGAGGATGCTTCTGCTGCAACGACGGAGAAAAAAGAGAACGGCAGTGAGAAAAAAGGAGAATTGGTGGACGCATTGAAGAAAGATGCGAAAGATTTATTGTCGACGCAACAAAACATCATTCAGGGATTCCAAGAAATTGAACCCTACATGAAACAAGCCGAAACTCTTTTGTCGGACATGGACAAGAAAGCCGACGAACTTCGCAAGTTGAATGCATCGCTTACCAAAAAGTAATCGAGTACAAGCACAAGCACAAACACAAACACAAACACAAAAAAAATAATATAAACATTGAATTGCTTATATTATTTTAAATTCGTATTTCATTTTTTTTAATAACAAAAAATAAATTACCCCCAACAATGGAAGAAAAAGAAGATCCCATCCAATTGCAAATTGAAGAACCAACCACAACAAATAGTGTGGCGACGAACGGGGTGGTCAAAAAAACACGCAAGAGAAAAAATATGACCATGGGTTTGACAACCACAACTATGAAGGAACCGGAACCAGACCAAAAACAACAAGATCAAAATCAAGCACATCAAAATCAAAATCAAAATCAAGAACAAAAGGGAACCAAGGAAACAAAGAAAAAGGCGAAATTGCTACAACAAGTACAACAACAACAACCCACCTTCGAATGCAATGTCTGTTGCACGGAGGGGAAAATCAATAGCCGATTCAAACCGGTGGAATGTACGTCGTGTCAATATTTGGTGTGTTTGCCCTGTCAGAAAATGTACGGCAAATTGGATTGTATGAATTGTCACGTTGTGTTTCGCAGCAAATGGGCCTTGGATACTCTGGGAACGGTCTTTGTTACAAAAACGGCCAAACAAAACAAGATCAAAGAGTTGATGTTGCTTCAACGCGAGGAATTAAAAACGATTGGTCCTTTGGTGAAATGGACGGAGAAGATGCGTGTCTTTAAGAAAAACCAAAAATATGGCGTGGTTCGCCAAGCTCCCGAGAAACCCGATCGTTTCATGAATGCATTTTCGTTTCATTGTGGGTTGGAATCTTGTCGAGGACATGTCAGACGGTGTGACAACAGCAGAGATGGAAACAGAAATGAATATGAAACCGAACCAGAGAAATATAAATATACGGAGGAGACACATGCAATCGTCGAAGATATTGATCCTTTTCGTTCTTTTTCCTCGGATGAGGAGGAGGAAGGAAATGAAGATAACGACGACGACAACAACAACAACAACAACAACAACAATAATGACACCGAGGACAACGACGACACCGAGGACAAAAAAGACAACGACGAAGTCGATGAATCAAAGATCCCGATTGCAGCCATTACCCATCTCGGGGAATGCAGCCAATGCAAACAAGAATATTGCATGCAATGTCAAACGCAGTGGCATGGGGAAGGAACATTTTGCAACAAAGACGTCTTGGACACATTGAAAAGCATTCGTGAATCGACGAAACCATGTCCGAAATGCCAAACCCGCATTCATAAAACGGAGGGATGCGATCACATGCATTGCACGTTTTGCAACACTTTTTTCAGTTATGAGTATGGCACCATTTCGACGGATTCCTCCAATCATCACTATCGCCGGGCCTTGTTGTCCCACGGCAAACGATTGTCTCCCGAAGAATGTCGTGTTTCGGATGAAGATCCCCGTGTTCCGGAAGATGCCTTGCGTGAAAGTATGGCAGCCATGTTGGTGCAATGGCATCGTTCGGCAAAGAATCCCGTGCGTCCATTGACCAATGTGTGGAATTTATTTACGGGTAACAAAAACAACGGTGATGACGACGACCACGGTGACGACGACGACGACAAATGGTTGAAGGCATGGGATCCGACGGTCTTCGAAAAAGAAAACATCGATGCATTGATGGATGGATTGTATAATGTACCGAAGGCGGTGCGTTCGTTGATTCGGAATGAGTATAGTTTGCAGAAGATCGCGGAGAAGTCGCGCGAGAAATTCGATGAATTGCAAATCAAGTACACATTGAAGGAAATCACCGACGCGGCGTGGGAACAACAAGTGTATGCCACCCATGTCAAACAAACCATGTCCGAACTCATATCGAATGTCTTGTACATGTATTTGGGTTCCATCGATCAATTTCAATCCCAATTGTTTGAATTTGTGCAAGAATGGCAAGTGGAGAATGGTACGACGACAACAAAGAAAAATGGAACAACGACAATAACAACAAAAAATGGAAAAAATAAAAGCCATCTAATCCGCAAAGGCGTGGCCTTCATCGAGACCATGATGACCGAAGTGGATGGTCTCATCGACGTCATCAACGATTCCATCACCGAAATCCGCTACGATCATTGTCCAAATGCCTCCAACCAAGTCATGATTCGCAAATTGGGGGAAACCAATCGTTCGTATTGTGCCAAACAAGGATTGCAGAAGGGGGCACACACCGACGTGGTGGTGCATCGTATGGAAGTCTTGACGTCCAAACACACCGAACGTCCCGACATGTCGCAGACCCCCATTCGTCCGTATAATTATCAATTGCCCCACATTGAGGCCCTCGAGAAGATTTTGGAGTCGTCGCATTTCGCCATCGATTTGTCGCCCTTGGGGACGGGCAAAACCTATACCGCGGCCAAGATTTATCAAAATGGACGCATTCCGTATCGCCACATTTTGACGATCAGTCCGTTGAGTGTGAAAACCAAATGGGCCGAAGTGAACGAGGCATTCGGGTTGCGTCTCGTGGAGAATTTGACGTACAATGAAATCGGCGGCAAACGCGGCATCAATCCCACCCATGGTTTGCTCATTCGCAACGATTACCGCGTCGAAGTCGTCGACGATACCGATAATCGTGTCCATAACCACCAGAATCCTCTCCATCCCAACGAAGTTCGTATGATCGACAAGTATGTATTCACGGTGACCCCGTATTTGCAACGTTTGATTGAGGAGGGTCTCCTCGTGGTCATCGACGAATTCCAACATTTGAAGAATTTGACGGCCCAAACGGAAGCCTGCCAAACCATCGTGACGGCGATCATGGATCATTTTTTGAAGACACCCGTGAGTCACAGTCGCGTGTTGTTCATGTCGGGCAGTCCCATCGACAAACAAAATCAAGTACCGCGTTTGTATCGTACGTTGGGTATCATGCGCAATCCGCGTATGGTGTCGGGTTTCAAGTACGCGGGATTAAACGAAGTCATTGATTGGTTGGAAGTGCAATTTCCCAATCATCCCTATTTGACGGAACAAATTCCACGGGTGTCTCGGTACCATGACTCACATGGATACATTCAATATGCTCCTTTGGGGGAACGTTTCATGTATAATACGTTTGTTCATGTGATGCGTGGCAAAATGACGCATACGATGTTGAAACCGCAACAACAATCACAATCGCAACGAGGATCCTCATCGTCATCGTCATCCACGACAGACCCAACCACTGTGGAACCCATGGAGGTTGTATTGGAGAAATATAATGGAATCTTCACCTCCAACAACAATGTCTTTGAACAACGCTTGGAGAAAGCCGTTTCTTCGTTGGAGTCCTTGGGTGTTCTCACCAATTACCAACGGGGCCAACCGGGGGCCCAACAGGCTTGGATGCGACAAGTGACCTTGCGTATGATGCAAATCGAGACCGCCAAATTGCACATTTTTGAATTGTTGGTGCGCAAACATTTGGCGGAACATCCCCAGAAAAAAGTGGTGCTTGCCTTGAATTACACCGATTCCTTGGAAGAATTGGCCGAGACATTAGCCGAATTTAATCCTTTGGTTCTGCAAGGCAAGACAACCTTCAAACGTCGCCAAGACATTTTGAAGAAATTCCAAGCCTTTTCGACGGAGCATCGTCTGCTCATTGCCAATTTCTCGGTGATTTGTGCGGGCATCGATTTGGACGACAAACATGGCGAATTTCCACGGGTGTGTTTGGCGAGTCCCAATTACAACACGATTGCCATCTATCAATTGGGACATCGCTTTTTGCGTGGATTGGAAACCAAATCGAGTACCCAAATTTTCATGGTGTACAGTGGTTTGGGACGCGAACGTTGTATCACCGAATCGTTGATGCGCAAGGGCAATGTCATGAAAGAAGTGTTGGCGGATCAAGTGGAAGCCGGAGCCGCCACGTTTCCTTCCGATTACACCGAATATCGTGAGGAATTGTAAAAAATGTCCATCGACCTATCCATCTATTTATACTTATAGTGTATATGTATATGTATATGTATATGTATATGTATATGTATATGTATATGTATATGT
>VFQS010000289.1_pt1 | contig 62254 bp, 66 predicted proteins | sample 3512361 | NCBI WGS metagenome assembly VFQS01 (sample SAMN10412375, study PRJNA504923) | tailings metagenome | isolation source: Relicate 1 Philex TSF3 active mining | place: Philippines | reverse complement strand
TCTTGAATCCGAAATCGCCGAAAAAGGGAATCCCCTAAATGTCCACAGCCCTTAGTGACATTTTATCCTGGTTATACAAAAGTTGGCGCGACTAAGGTGGTGCCGGCTGGGGGCCTGATAACTTACTGCCATAGTGGTTGGAAGGCGTCTGTCGCGTCTCCTAACCACCATGGCAAATGCCACCCGTCAAATACGACCGATTTTGACGCACAATAGCGATAGGCCGACCCTATGAGAAAGCCCGATTCTGTTTCTGCGCTCGCTGACTTCGGCCGCGTTCGGTTGTCGAAGTCGTTCTTCATGCGCGATTTCCTGTTCTCCGACATCGCGGCGGTACATGGTCTGAGCAACGTGCCCGACGATCCTGATCTGGCGATCGCGGCAGGTAGCAGGCTTTGCGAGGAACTGCTCGAGCCGTTGCAGGACAGGTTCGGCCGCATCGCAGTTCGCTCGGCCTTTCGCTCATGCGAAGTCAACGGGCTGGGCAACGAGATGCAGGCCGCGGGGAAAAGTGGGTACAATTGTGCTTCCAACGAAGCCAATTTTGCCGGGCACATTTGGGATCGACGCGATGTCAAAGGCCGGATGGGGGCCACGGCGTGCGTCGTCGTTCCGGCATTCTGGGACGCATTCCAGGCGGAGGGGGATTGGCGCAAGCTTGCCTGGTGGATCCACGATCACCTGCCCTATTCGAGCCTCTATTTCTTTCCGAAGTTCTGGGCCGTGAACATCGCCTGGCGCGAGGAACCGGAGCGACGCATCGACAGCTATATCTATCCCAAGGGCTGTTTGACCAAGGTGGGCATGCCTAACAATTCCGGATCACACGACCAGGATTGGGCCGGCATCGAGGGAGCAATGGGCCGCGGATTCGCGTGAAGGGGCACCGGGCATGACGATTCCAGGCCAGTTGATCACCGCCGTCGATATGGCCATCGCGAGCGGAATCGATCCGAAGCGCTTTCGCGCAGCCCTCAGAGCTGCGGGCCTCGGCTGGCATTCGCACAACGGCCGCTGGGAGGTCTTGCGAGGAAGTACTCAGCACCAAGACATGGAAAGGGTCATGGCGCGGCTGTGCGGAGGGGGCTCCACCTTCCGGTCGGCCATAAAGGCGGCGCACGACGTGTCCCGGACCGCAATCCGCGACGAGCATTATGTGCTCGATCTCTGCGACGCAGTTCTCGGGCTGAAGGCCGTCCGCCAGCATTGCTTTCCGTTTCTGACCGGAGATCCAGATCGGCGTGGTTGCCGGAAGCCTTTGCCTGTCGATGGCTTTTACCCGGCTCTCAGCCTCGTCGTGGAATATCATGAGCGTCAGCACCGCGAACGCGTGGGTTTTTTCGACGACAAGCCGACGGTGTCCGGAGTACCTCGTGGCGAACAGCGCAGACGATATGACGAGCGGCGTCGGGATTTGTTGCCGAAGCACGGTTACGCGCTGGTTGTTCTCGACGTGGATGAATTCGCTCATGATAGAGCCAAGCGCCTGCTCAGGCATTCCACTGACAAGGATATCGTAAGCAGGCGCCTGCAGGAGTTCAGGCCAAAGGCAGGCTCAGGTTCAGTTTTATCTGCTGATTAATGCAAATTGAGGCAAGGTGCGTAAATGGCTACTGAACCGCGTGCTCCCAGACTTGCCGTGTTGATTGATGCGGATAACGCCTCTTCGCGAATCGCACCCCGTCTCTTTGAAGAGATTGCGAAAATCGGCGAAGCGAGCGTTCGGCGCATTTACGGCGACTTCTCAGGAACCAGACTGAAATCCTGGGCCGATGTCCTCGCCACACACGCGATCAAGGCCCACCAGAACTTTGCGTATACCAGCGGCAAGAATGCCTCGGACATTGCCTTGGTCATCGACGCGATGGACCTGCTGCACACCGGCAGGTTCGACGGCTTTTGCCTCGTTTCTTCCGACAGCGACTTCACCGGTCTGGCATCGCGCATTCGCGAGCAGGGCATCGATGTCTACGGGTTCGGGGAGCAGAAGACGCCAGAGAGTTTTCGGCAAGCGTGTCGTCGCTTCATCTACACTGAGAACCTGTTGCCAGAGGCGCCAGCGCCAGATGAGCCAGAGAGGCAGGATGCCCGCCCAGCCAATGTAACGAAGCCGCCGACGTCTGCAGCGCCGCTGATCCGAACTGCTATTTCACAGTTGGAGGATGAAGGCAGTTGGGTGCCTCTAGGTCGGGTCGGGCAGCGGCTTGCTGCGCTCGCATCCGACTTTGATCCCAGAACCTATGGTCAGGGTAAGCTGAGCGACTTGGTTGAAACTGCAGGGGGCTTCGAATCACGCAGAACTGAAACCGGTCATTTGCAAATCCGCGTCGTCCCTTCTGGAAAGGTGAGCCGGGCGAAGGCAAAGCCTGCATGACACTCCCGGCTCTGAACTTCGCCAGTTTGACCCGGCGGTGCACGGCTGCGACTTGAAGCGGGGACATCACGATTGGCTCGCCTCACTAAAGCGCATTTGCGCTATCTGAAACTCCACGGGATCGAGGCTGATGAAGCGTTTGACGCCTCGGGCCTAAAGCGCGCTGAATATCGACCGCGGATGAAGGCGGAGGGCAAGTTCGTGGCCTACGGTGTCACGCGGTGTCACAACGGGCATTCTTTGCGCAATCGATACGGGACATGCATTCAATGTTTTCCGGCTTCGATTGCCTTTGCGCGTCGAAGCGAAATGTCAGGCTACCTCTATCTCGCCACGTCAGCTGACTTGGGTCTGCTCAAGGTCGGCTTCTCTGGGGATGATCCGGATAATCGAATCTACATCGCGAATCTCGAGGGATACGGCGGAGCATGGGACTGGCAGATATGCCTGACGGTCTGGGCAGAGAATGCCGGGGCAAAGGAGATAGCAGTCCATCAATCGCTATCCGACTTTCGTGCTGAGAGGGCTTGGATACGAAATGGGGCGGTTATCGTTTCGAAGGAGATGTTCGACTGCGATCTGGCCGCTGTTATCGGCGCCTTGATGGCCCAGCTCACAGCCAGGGAAGTACAGATGATCGAGTATCGCTAAGCGATCGTGGGCATGCGATGCATCGATGCACCGTTTGGGAATAGTGTGAATTCGTACGAATTCGATCTGGCAGTTGGCCGTCGGGATTTAAGTCTACGACCGATTCTGACGCATTTGCAGGCTAGTATGGGATCATGAGCGAACTATTCCTTCCTGGTGTCCCTGAGAACCTCGCCCGCCAAGCATTAGACAGGGCAGGCGGTAACGAACTGGCCTCCGGCAAATTCGCAAGCCCCGAAAGCAGCGCCGCATTAGCGGCTAATGGCTTCGGCTGGTTCATCGAACGACCAGCCTTGCTCCCGCCTTTCCCCGGCCTTGATGATATAGAATGGCCACCGGTCTCGGTCGCGATCGAACGGCAGATGCGCTTTCCCTGGAATGGCGGTCGTCACCCTTGGCTTGATGCTGCTGTTGTCACCGACGATTACCTCATCGGCGTCGAATCCAAACGCTTCGAACCATTTCGCGATAAGAAGCATGCCGTCCTTTCGAATGCCTACGATCGCGATGTTTGGGGGGAAGGAATGGAGCCGTGGTGCGCCATGCGTAATGCCTTAAAATCGGCCCCGTCTTCTTTTCGCTATCTCGATGCAGCACAGCTCGTAAAGCATGCATTCGGGCTAGTGACGGAAGCCCGGCGGATCAGCCGAGCGCCGGTCTTGTTCTATCTCTTTGCTGAGCCAGCCCGAGTGCCAGCCTTTGCGCGTTCGGAGCACCGGGCGGAAATCGAGGCCTTCTCTGTTGCGGTAAGCGGTGCGCGTGTCAGATTTGCTGCGGCAAGCTGGTCGGAATGGCTGATGAGGTTCGCATCGACTGCCACATCTTCTGAGGTTGCTGCCCATGCCGAGGCATTGCGCAGCAAGTTCGAGCCGTAGGTGAACGCACAGGCTTCTGCGGCCTGGTATGGCTATTAGCCTGATTTCCACGCGTGCCCGGTCGGGATGGGTGTCGCCTAATGCGAATGGATTCAGGTGCGACCAATTTTGTCGTAATCGGGATTTAGTCAGGCGCAATGAGTAGAGATCTTCGTACCAGCTTAACCGACCCTATCCAAATCCAGACGCTATCGGCGGGGGGCGGACGCATTGGAGTATCGTTCTGTCCAGGCAAACGGGGCCCTGCGCTTGCCGGCGTCGAGTGGAAACGCGATCTTGCCGTCGATTTGGACGCTGTGCGCGTCTGGGGAGCAGCCGCAGTAATCTCTCTGATCGAGGACCACGAAATCGAATTGCTAGGCATTTCGAATCTGGGACCGGAAGTGATTGCTCGCGGCATGGAATGGCTCCATCTGCCAATCCCTGATGTTACCGCCCCCGGTGATGAATTCGAGCAAAAATGGCTATCCGCTGGATCTCGCGTGCGCGGCATGCTCGCAAAAGGGCAAAGCGTTTTCATCCATTGTAGGGGCGGTCTTGGCAGAGCCGGCACTGTAGCGGCGAGGCTGCTTATCGAACTAGGGGAAGCTGACGCCAGTAGCGCGATCGTGCGAGTAAGAGAGGTTCGGCCAGGGGCCATCGAGACTAGGGCGCAGGAGAGCCATCTGCACAAGATTGGCCGCATGTATGATCGCGCCTGCGGCTGTCTTCTAGGACTGGCGGTCGGAGACGCCTTGGGGACGACACTCGAGTTCAAGCCTCGTGATAGCTATGCCCATATCACCGACATGGTCGGGGGAGGGCCGTTCGGTTTGGATGCGGGGACCTGGACCGATGATACCTCCATGGCCTTGGCACTCGGAGACGCTCTTCTGGCTAGTGCGGTCAAGGGGGCAATCTTTGAACCGCAAGAAGCACAAAGGCGGTTCGTGGAATGGTGGAAGAACGGGGCCTACAGCCCGACCGGCCACTGCTTCGATATCGGGATAACCACTCGCCAAGCACTCTCTCGGTTTGAACTGAGCGGGGATCCTATCTCCGGTTCGGACGATCCCTATTCAGCAGGAAATGGATCTCTGATGAGGCTGGCGCCAGTCGCGATCTGGGGCATCCGGGTCGAACCCGCGGTGATGACACGAGTGGCACGACGGCAGAGTATGACCACCCACGCAGCCGACGCCTGCCTCGATGCCTGCGAGGCTTATGCACTCATGCTGCGTGCGGCAATTTATGGTGCCGATTTCCATGGTGCACTGGGGCACGCTCGTGGATCTTACGGACCTGAAATCGGTCCAATTGTCACCGGCAGCTGGCGAGGGAAGAAGCGCGATCAGATTTCGAGCAGCGGCTTCGTGGCTCATAGCCTGGAAGCGGCAATCTGGTGTGTGGGGAACACCGGCAACTTCGATGATGCGGTGCTTCTAGCTGCCAACCTTGGTGACGATGCAGACTCTACTGCTGCAATTACCGGGCAGTTGGCAGGCGCCATCTACGGAGCCTCGTCAATACGTTCATCGTGGCTGGAGAAGCTGGCGTGGCGCGATGAGATTGAGGTTCTCGCCCGTAATCTGGCTTTCCCAGCTGGCAGGCTCGGCCCAATTTCTTACAGCGGGATATAGTTCCTAGGAATCTGAACGGCGTCCAAGCCTACCTCCTCCGACTGGAGGATCTGCAGTCTCGATTCGTCTGGATCAAACGGCGTACTCCCGGAAGCGATCGGCATGGCTCGCTACATCTTTTTGAGTCGTTGCCGCGACTGCTACCTAGATAGCTACCTAGCGAGCGAGGGGCGGTCACGCCCTTCTGCAAAAGGACCTCTAAGTTGCTGGAAAACATGGAATAAATGGTGGACGCACTAGGGCTCGAACCTAGGACCCGCTGATTAAGAGGAGTCTTTCAATCCGCAAGCGTTCATCAAGGTTTCGATGCGTCCAGTCCCGTCCGGTACATGGGCTTCAATCTACGGGAATACGCGGTTAATGACACCATTCTACTCGTCTTAATTGACTCTCTTTGAACCGCATTTCATTCAATCTTCAGAAGAGCGCGCGCGCCTTATGAGAAAAATGAAAAAACAGAACTTCGCAACATGCCTGCCGGAAGAGCCCGTGTAGTCTGTAAAAAGTCGATATAGGCAGGCGACGAACTTTATAACTTCGGAATTTCGATTCCCGCCATGCCTGAATTTGCAATCATATGCATCTTCGTTCGATAAGATATTTAACGATTTTCAGCATTAATCATTCTCTGTATTATCCGCCGCCCTTTCGCACCAGCTGCGTCAGCCGCACAATTTATCTCCTCAGGCCCACCTGACATTGCCAGCATTCTTTCGATTGCCTCTGATGCTTCGATATCTTCGGCAAGCGCGGCTTCGATGTTTTTACGCAGAACTCCGGTCATGGCAGCATCTCCTTGCTTAAAGTTGCGGGTCACCCCCCAGAAATAGTGTGTTGTAGAGGGGGTTTCGGGGACAATGGCATGAATCACGCGGAAAATGCCGTAGGAGTGCCCGGGCTTCACGCCGTCTGCCATCGCGCTCCGAAATTCCGGTCCCGTCACATGCAGGCACGGAGCCAGGAAAAATTGCGGCATAAGGCGGTCGACCGGTCCTTGGATCCCGAGCGCTGCACCCAGCGGCGAACCCTCCATCGTGTCGCTCAACACTTCCCGATCGACATGCAGGCCGTTCGGCAGGTCCGTGCTCTGCACCCGCGCCCGCGAGATGCCCGGACTGCCGACGCTGTTGCGGTGAAGGTACGAAAGGTGGGTCAGGTCGAGGATATTATCGTGGAGAAGCATGTAGCGCGCTTGCAGATGCGCTTTCCCGCCAACGACCAGTTCCCATTCCGGATCATCCGCATGCATGGGGGCAAGATCAGGTAGCAGCGCCTCGTCGGCAGCTTCACGATCGCCAATCCAGACAAACACAAGGTTCGATCGCTCGCGCACGGGATAGGCGGTCGTGCGCTGGGATTCAAATGGCCGCGCTTGCGAAGGAACATGCACGCAGGCACCGCTGCCCGAGAAAACGAAGCCATGGTAACCGCATACGATGTTGCCGTCCTTCAACCACCCTTTTGACAGAGGAAAGCGGCGATGCGGGCATCGGTCATCGAGTGCGGCAATATGCCCGTCTGCGTCCCTGAACAGGACGATCGGGGTATCCAATATTGTTCGGGCCACGATCGCTTCGTCGACTTCGCCGCTCCATGCTGCAACATACCATTGATTCCGCGGATAGGGTTGTGAACCTGCAAGTGGATACATCGTAATGTCCTGCCATTCATTCTGGAAGGTGATTGGGTGGCGTGCTTCTCGTGCGTGCCCGGCTGACCTGATCGCTAGCTGTGCGAAAACTCATTCGGATCAGGCGGGAACGATCTCCACGGGCAGGCTCGACAGCGCGTGGAGAGTGTTGTTGGGTCGACGGACGGGCTCACCGGTCAGGCGTATCGCGGCGACACGATCGAGCAGCGCGCGCAGGACGATTTCGCCTTCGAGCCGAGCAACCATCTGGCCGAGACATTGATGGATGCCGAAACCGAACCCGACATGACCGCTGATCGGACGATCAACCGCGAATGAGTCAGGATTTTCCCACTTGCGCGGATCGCGGTTTGCCGCAGCAAGGAACAGGAGGATCTTGGCGCCTTCGGGAATTTCGATGCCGCTGACATTCACCGAGCGTGTGGTTGTTCGGAAAAAGGTCTGGACAGTTGAATCCCAGCGCAGGCTTTCGTCGAGCGCCTTTCGCACCGATTCAGGGTGTTCGCGCAGCCGGGCATACTCTTCAGGATGACGGGCGAGCGCGAGAACGAGGTGCCCGATGCCGTTGATGGTTGTATCGACGCCTGCGGTGATCAGCGAACGCACCAGCCGCGGAGCTTCTTCCAGGCTGCACTCACCGCGGTCGGCCGCTTCATAGATCATCGCGCCCCAGCCATCTGGCTTGAGCACATCGCGCTCGCAGCTCCTGGCGACCCAGGCGATCGCGTCCTTCGCATCCGCGTTGCTTCGTTCGAACAGCGCATTGCGCGGTCCGAAGGCGTTGAACGTCGCCAAGGCATATGGCAGCAGATGCTCGCGCCCGTCATCGCGCAGTCCGACCGCGTCAGGAAATACCTGAAGCGGGAACACTTCGCTCAATTCAGCAATCGCATCGAAGCGTCGTTTCGCGACCAGATGGTCAACGATGCTTTCGGCCTTGGCTTCCCAAGACGGGCGCAATGCCCTGAGCGAGGCCAAGGACACGACCTTGTTCATCAATCCGCGCGTGCGGGTATGCAGGGGGGGATCGGCCTCGAGCAGCAACGAAGGAGGTCGCCAAGGTTCCTCGTGCGCGAAATCGGCCAAGCCGACACCGCGTGCCGAACAGAACGTTTCATGATCGCGCAGCGCGGCCTGGACATCGGCGTGACGGGCGATGCCGTAAGCGCCGATCGGCTCGAGCCAGACGACCGCGCCCGCTTCGCGCAGGGCTTCATGATGGGAATAGGGGTCGGCCAGGAAATCATCCGAGAATGGGTCTAGCGCCAGCGTAGTCGCGCCGCTGGCGCTTCGATCGTGAATCATTGCCCATCTCCCAGGTCAGCGGCGAATGCGATGATTTCGTTGGCGACGCGCCGGTCGCTGGTCCCGATGTGATAGGCCAGGGAATAGTGGTTGTGACCGGATGCAATGTAAGCGCGGCCGAATTGGCCATGTTTGGCCAACCGCAGTTCGATCAAGCCGGCGAATTCATGCTGGAAACGCGGGGGATCGTGCTCTGCGCAGGCAATCAGCAGCGGCATTGCCGTCTGCGTCATCGCGGCGAGCGGGTTCATCGCCGCGTGCGCTGCGGTGTCTTCGCCATAGTAACTGAGATCTCGCTCATCGTCGAATGGCGTCACGCCATAGAGTCCCGAGAGGAGGACCGTCCCTTGCACGTCGCGCGCGTCGGGATAGCGATGGATATACCCGGCAACGTGCGCCGCTCCGGCGGAAGTTGCGATGATGATGATGCGATCCGGGTCGCCGCCGTGCGCGGCCGTGTTGGCACGCGCCCAGGCAACCACGCCCGCGACATCATCTGCCCCGGCTGGCCAGGGTGCCGCAGGGGCGAGGCGGTAATTCATCACGATGCCCAGCATGCCTTCGCGCGCCGCCCAGGCACCGACATTGGCATTTTCCCAACGGACTTCATCGCCCTTGTCACCCCGACGAAAGCCGCCGCCATGGACGAAGATCACCACTGGTGTGCCGCTTGGCTTCATCGAAGGCAGGTACAGGTCGAGACGTTGGCGAGGATCGGGACCATAGGCGAGGTCGCGCAGGCTTGCCGGATGTGACGCCAGCAGTGCGCGCTGCTCGTCATTGAACATTTCATGGACCGCCTCGATCGAAGCTGGGCCAATGTCTCGACCGAGTCGGGCGATCCGCCGGCGGGCTGACAGGTCCTGCATGGCTTCAGGTCCGGGTGGGGGCGACTTCATCAACCACCGGGTTGACCAGGGTTCCCAAGCTGCCAATCGAGACCTCCACTCGGTCGCCGGCCTTCATGTAGAGCGGCGGGTTGCGTTTGTCGCCCACGCCTCCCGGTGTCCCGGCAGCGATCACGTCACCCGGCTCCAGCGCCGTGAATGTCGAGCAGTAGGCAATGATATCGGCCACATCCCAGATCATGTCCGAGATCGGCTGGTCCTGAACCAGTTGTCCATTGAGCCTCGTCTGGACGCGCATGGCTCCCAGATCGGCAATCTCCGAAGCCGGGATCATGGCCGGGCCGAAAGCGCCGGTGCCCGGGAAGTTCTTGCCGGGAGTGAACTGGATGTTGTGGCGCTGCCAGTCGCGGACCGAGGCGTCGTTGAAAATCGAATAGCCGGCGACGTGGTCCAATGCCTTCTCGCGCGAGATGCGCCGCCCGCCTTTGCCTATTATTACAGCGAGTTCGCCTTCGTAATCGAACCGTGTGCTTTCCGGCGGTCGCACCAGCGGCGTGCCGTGGGCCACGAGCGTGTCACTCCAGCGCGTGAACACCGCAGGATGTTCCTTGTCGGTCGCGCGCCCGGTCTCGGCAATATGGTTGGCGAAGTTGAGGCCGATGCACAGGATTTTCGCCGGATCGGGGATCGGCGGCAGGAGCGTGACCTCGGCAAGTGCAAACCGGGCCTGCTCACTCAGACTGGCCAGATCGGCGAGCGCATGCCTGAGGCTGGCAGCCGTGCCGGGCGTGCCGAGATCGATGACCTGATCGCTTTCGAGACGGCCGAAGCTGGCAACCCCGTCGGGGCGGATAAAGCTGACGTATTCCATAATCTGTCTGTCTCCGTGAAAATGTCCTGCGCGGGCCGACGCGCTCGCCGCGACCGTGGCCAGCGCTCCGGCCAACAAGCTGCGGCGATCAAGCACCCGGTTGTTCGGGCTGCCATTCGCGGACAAAGCGAAAGCGTTCCTCGGCTGCGCGCAAACCTGCAAAGTCCTTGTCGGAAAGTCCCCACTGGTCGATCCGTCCCTCGGGCCAGGTCCAGTCCTCTGGCGCTCCCGGTTGGTAATCTTCGGCGACCTTGTCTACCGCAGTCGAAAACTCGATGACCGGGCCGAATGGGGCGATGAAATAGGCGAATACGTTGGCCCCCGGTCCGTGCCGGCCCGGACCCCAGGCGGGTGTTGCGCCATGGTCGCGCAGCCGGCCGATACCTCGCATCACGGCATCGACATCCTGCATTTCGAACGCGATATGATTGAGGGAAGCGATGCCCGCGCGGGCAAATGCGGTGGAGTGGTGCGAATCGTTGCAACGGACGAACACCATGCCCTTGGTTCGGTCCGAGACCTTAAAGCCAAGCACGTCTTCCACTGCATGTCCGCTGGCTTCGGCGTCGACCGAGTTGAACACGACGTGGGTGAGCTTTACCGGAAGGTCGTTACCCGCGATCGGAGAGACTTCGCCGGCATCGACCAGGAAACGCAGAATTTCGCCTTCGGGCAGTTCGACGATCATGCCCGAGCCGCCGCCGGGATCCTTCGAGATGACAGGTCGTGCCGGCCATCCGACTGCCATCACGCGCTTGTTCAGCGCCTCGAGTTCGTCTGCCGCGCATACGAAGGTTGTCGAACGCACAAACTCGCGCTCGCTTTTTTCGAGACCGACCAGATAGGGAAAAGGTCCCGAGCCGCGCAAATATCGGTTATCGCCGATCGGTTCGGCCTCGGCCATGCCCCAGACACCGGCCATGAAGCGTGCCGCGGCTTCCGGATCGGGCAAGGCGAGTTCGATACTACGCAATTTCATGGCTCTACTCCTGCAAATCCGGCCTGATGCAATCCGGCGAGAGCGCACTCTTCGTCACAGTCGCCGGTGTCGCCACTGATCCCAACCGCGCCGAGTATGATGCCTCTTGCATCACGGATCACGACGCCGCCGGGCGAGAACGCAATGCCCCCGCCGGTTGCGACGCTGACGCTTTGAAAAAACAGCGGGTTGCCCTTTGCGCGCTCGGCAAGCATGCGGGTGTCGGTCCCCATGCCCAACGCGCCCAACGCCTTTGCGCGGGCGATGTCGAAGCGGAAGATCGTGGCCCCATCTTCGCGCGCGAAGGCAATCGGATGTCCGCCGCCGTCGATTACCACGATGGCAAGAGGCTGCGCGCCGCGCTGCCGCGCAGCGCCAATGGCGCCTGCTACGATCGATTGGGCCTGTTCAAGGGTAAGTGCCGTCATACGGTTTCCTGCGTCATGTTAAGCGCCGCGCAGCTCGCGGCGAGAAGTTCGACCGCATCGCCGCTGCCGAACACGTAATGATCAGGGCGAACCAGGACTGCGTTCACCGAGTGCCTGTCGAGCCATTCAAGCACCGCACCGCCATCGCCGAGCCGGTTGGCATCGTGCGCTGCGATGAAGCGCGGTCCGTTTGGCGTAGCTTCCCCGCGGAAAAAGAGCCGCCAGCCACCGCCCGTGCAATCGTCGAGCATCCTCGTTCCGGCCATGGGTTGAATGAAGCGCTCACCTGCGCCCGGGCTTCCGGGCCGCACTAACCCCGTGGCAATTGCGGGAATGAGATCGTGGGCCGTTTCACTGGGCTTCGTTGCACGTTCGGCGCGAACCGTGCGGTCGCGGGTGGCAGCACGGAACGGGTCGAGCTCGCAGATGTATCTCCCGGCGGCAATGGCGGCGCTGATTACCGCGCGGACATGCGGGTCCCGTTCGCGTTCGTAGGTGTCGAGCAGATCGACCCCGGCCTCGCCGCGCGAGACCGCCGCCATTTTCCACGCCAGGTTGGCAACATCGCGGAAGCCATGGCACATGCCCTGCCCAAAGAACGGCGGCGTCTGGTGCGCCGCGTCGCCCGCGAGGAACACATTGCCGGTTCGCCAGCGCTCGGCAACCAGACCGTGAAAGCGATAGGTCGAAGCCCGCACGATGCGATGCGGCACGCCCTTCAGCCACGGTTCGATCAATCCGGCCACGACCTCTTCGACCATCATCCCTGCATCGGTTTCGCCGGGAAGGAGCATGAACTCCCAGCGGCGATGATTGCCCCGTCCCGGTACGACGGTCGTCGGCCGGGCAGGATCACACATCATGACAGAGAGCCGCTGGAGATCGGCCTCGGGTGGAATGCCTGCGATCGGCGGGAAGGTCACCGGGCCATCGACCTCGGCGTCCACCACCAGCCACGGCTCCTCGAAATCGAGGTCCTCGAGCGAAATACCGAGCGCCTTTCGCACCGAGCTGCGCGCGCCATCGCAGGCGATCACCCACCGCGCGGTGATCGTGCGCTCGGCACCGTCGCGGTCAAACCGCACGATGGCTGACGCGTCGTCCTGTTCGATTCCCCGAAACCCGGCGCCAAGCAGAAGCTCGACGTTGTCGATTTCGCCCAGGGCATCGCGCAGATGATGCTCGAGTTCGGGCTGGTAAAAGAAGTAGTCGTTGGCCCAGCCAAACGGCCGCGGTCTGCCAACCGTGCCCATGTAGCGGATGACGCCATGATCGGCACCGACGTGAAGATGGCCGTCGGTTTCCCGCATACCGTGGCGAATACGGTCGATCACGCCCGCGCTCTGGAACAGACGCATCATCTCGTGATCGATGTGAACGGCCCGCGGCAAGGAATAGGGCGACGCCTCCTTTTCGAGCACGACGACCTTGAGCCCCTCACGGGCAAGCAACGCTGCACCCATGGCGCCAACGGGCCCGCAGCCGACAATGCAGACATCGACGTCGGTCATCAGACCGAAGCCGCCGCGAGTGCAAGCTTGTGCAGTGATCCACCCTTCATGATCATCTGCAGGCGGTCTCGGTTCTGCAGGATCGTGACGTCCGCCGTAGGGTCGCCATCGACAAGCAGAAGATCGGCCAGGTAGCCTTCGCGGACCAGCCCCAGTTCATCGCCGCGACCCATCAGCTGACCGCCGAGCATCGTAGCGGCGCGAAGGGCTTCGGCGGGCTTATAGCCGAAGCGGGTCACGAAGTGCTCCAGGTCGCGTGCGTTGGTCCCGTTAGGATTGAACGGGAAGCCGTAGTCTCCGCCGATCAGGATCCTCATCCCGCGCTGCTTCAGCAGGGGGACGATTTCGGCTTCCCTGGCAAGCCGCTTGGCGGCTGCGGCTTTGGGTGCGCTCATATCGATGAATGGCGGGGGATTGGCCTCGAGCGCGCCAACGCACACGCCTGGTCCAGGCGCGTAGAACATGTCGTCCTTGTGCGCGACCATTGCGTCCATCGCCGCATCATCGGCGTAGGAACAGTGGTAGAGGATGCGGGCACCGGCCTTGATGGCGAGATCAATCGCGCGCGGAGTGTAGGTGTGGGCCGCGATCCACATTCCCGCGTCGCGGGCGGCTGCGCCAACCGCTTCCATCTCTTCATCGGTGTAGAGGATGTCCTGCGAGGTGTCGGGCTTGAGCGCGTCTTCCCCTGAAATGACGAGTTTGAGCGAGCTGACTCCCTGTTCCTTGCAGTGACGGACGAAGGCACGGATCGCATCTGGCCCACGGCCGTTGTAGATGTCGCCTGTCTCTACCCCTTCCTCGCCTTCCGGGCTTCGTTCGAGCGTCGAGGGAATGAGGCGCGGGCCTGGTGTCTTTCCGGCGTCGATGGCGTGCGCCAGCTCTGGCTCTATGCCTTCTCCCAAGGCGCCAGCCGAATAGGCACTGGTGAAGCCATGGTCGAGCAGCACCCGAGCGTTGCGCCATGCAGCAATCTTCAGCTCTTCGGGCGGCAGGATGAATTCGTGGTAGATTTTCTCGACGGATGAGCCCCAGGTGAGGTGGGCGTGGGCTTCCACCATTCCGGGCATCAGCGTGCCGCCGCGTCCGTCGATGATCTGGTCAGCGCCGCAATCATCGTCCGGCTCGCCGCGAAACACCTTTTCGATGCGCTCACCGTCCACAAGTACAGCGCCCGAAACACTTGGTGCGCCGGTGCCATCAAATACCGAAACGTTCCGGATCAGAATTCGCATGAGTTTGTCCTTGATCATTGCGTTCGACTTCGATTGGCTCAGAACCGATCCAAGTCCTTGGCGATGGAGACGGCGCCCTTGAAGTTGACGCCGATTGCGCGAACATAGCGTTGCTCGGCGGCAGGATCGTTTGCCCCGCCGCCGGCCAGATGCGTGACGACAACGCGGCCGACGCCGGCTTGCATCGCGAGTTGCCCAACCTGCTCGGGCGAAAGATGGTGCTTGGTGAGGTGTTCGCGCATGATCGCCAACTGCTGCGCATCCATCGTGACCGAGCGCCGTTCGAGAGCCCGTGCCGTCCATTGCGGATCGATCATCTCCGTGACCAGCACGTCCGCGTCCTTGGCCAGCGCCACGACTGCTGAACTCGGTCCAGTGTCACCAGTGTAGACAATCGAGCGTTCGCGAAGGTCGAAGCGGTAGGAAAGCGAAGCGTGTCGTTGGCCGAGCGGATTGGCTTTCGAGAAGGTGTAGTGGGTATTCCGGGCAGCCCGCACTGTCATGTCGGGCAGATTTACGGATGCACCATCGTCGAGCTCGACCACCTTTAGGGCATGATCTGGCGCAAGCATCGGCTCGTCATCGATGCCATAGCCGGCCTCGGAACTCGGCTGCAGCGCCGCACACAGTCCGGCCACCAGTCTGGCTGTGCCTGGAGGGCCATATACGGTCAATGGAGTCATCGTGTGCAGCTGGTAGCGCAAGCCGATGATGGCAAAGAGCCCGCCGATATGGTCAACGTGCAGATGGCTGAGGAGCACTGCTTTGAGGTCGGAGAATGGCGCACCGGATACGACCATCTGCGTGGCCGCGGCATCACCCGTGTCAATAAGGATGGCGGTTCCCGGTTTCACAAGCAGATTGGCCGGTTCGCTGCGGTCTGCGCTTGGCATCGGCCCGCCCTGGGTTCCCAACGTGACCCACTCGTAGCGATCTGCCCCGGGCGCAGCCGCCTCGGACGGTGGGGCAGCAGCGTGAACCGCCGAAGCCAGCAAAGCTGCGGATGCCGTCAGGGCGCGCAAAGCAAATCGAGCACTCACCAGACACCTCTTTCAAAAGCGGTCGAGTTCTTTGCCAAGGACGATCTCACCAGAGAATTGCCGGCGGATTTCTGCGACATCCGCGTCCGTCGCCTTCCGATAGTGCGAAATGACGAGTTTCTTGACGCCGGCCGCCTGCGCCATCCTGCCGACGTCCGTCGGGTTCAGGTGATCTTGCAGCATGTGCTCCCTTACAATCGGCGGCACGCCCGCGATGTCGGCCTCCGTCACCATTTCCGCGACCAGAATGTCGGCGCCCTTCGCCAGCATCTCGACCGCGGCGCTGGGGCCGGTGTCTCCGGTAAACACAACGACCTTGCCCGGAGTTTCAAAGCGATAGGAATACGATTTCTTGTCCTGCGCGTGCGCATCCTGCGCAAAGTGGTAGTGCGTGTTCTCCACGGCGGTAACGCTAACAGTGCCATCGTCGAAAACCCGGCCTGTTGCCGCGTCGTGCCCGGAAATCGCCGAGGCGAGGGGCGGGAGCTTGCGCTCCGCGCCCCGGATCTCGGCGTTGACTGTCATGAACGCGCAAAGGCCCTCGGCAAGCCTTTCGGTGCCCACAGGCCCGATCATTCTCAACGGCCCCGCGCCCCTGGTGTACCGGAAGCTGGCGAGACCGGGGAGGCCGACAGTGTGATCGTCATGCAGGTGCGTGAGGAAGACCGTGCCGACCTCCGCCACCGGGATGTCCGCCTGTGCCAGTTGCTGGGTCAGGCCGTCACCGGCATCGATCAGGTAGCGCTTGCCCGCCACCGTCAGGATGCTGGCAATGCCCGCCTTGCCAGGTATCGCCTCGGGTCCTCCCTGGGTGCCGAGCAGGACCAGAGAGACGCCGCTGTCCGCACTCGGCGTCAACTGCGGCAGTGGCTCGGCGGCGGCTGATCCGCCGATCACGCTCAAGCAGGCCGCGACTGCTAGCAGATGTATCTTCATCACGTTTCCCCACTCAGAACTTCGCCGAGATCCGCATGCCGTAAGTGCGAGGCGGGGTGACGTTGTAGGTGAACACGGAGGCCAGCCCCAGGCTGTTCGAGGCGACCGGGACCCGATCGTTCTCGATGTTCTGGACATAGGCACTAAGCGTTACCGGTGAGCCGGCCGGCTTGACGCTTATCTGGGCACCGGTCTGCCAGTTGCCCTTGATGTGCTGGAAATCCAGATACTCGAACGCAATGTACCGGCTCGAGCGGTAAGACGTATCGGCGCGCAGGGTCAGTTCGGTGCCATTGAAGTCGAACTTCTGTTCAGCGCCGAGATTGATCACCCACTTCGGGGACTGATATGCCGGCTTTCCCGAACAATCGATGGTGTAAAGCGTCGCGGAAGTCTGGGAATAGGCGCATCCCGTCACCGGAACCCCGGCGGCTACCGGGGTCGTAAAGACGAAGCTGTCGTATTTCGCGTCGAGATACTGGACGCCGGCTGTCAGCAGCGTGCCCTGCAGCGGCATCAACTGTGCTTCAACTTCGATGCCCTTGTTGGTCGAGCGACCAACGTTCTCGGTGAAATTCGACTGCGTGCCCGCCCCGTCGATGCCGGCGTGCGTCACCTGCTGGTCACGGTACTTCCAGTAAAACGCCTCGATGTTCAGCTGAAGCTTGTTGTCAAGCAGCCGGTTCTTGAGACCGATTGTGTAAGCGTCGATTTTCTCCGGCTTGTAGGTCTCGCGGCCTACCGCCAAGGCGAAGCCGCCCGATCGGAAGCTGTTTTCGTAGCTTGCATAGAACAGCGACCGGGGGCCGACGTCGTATTCGACCGCTGCCCGAAAGTTCACTTTTTCGGTCGGCAAAGCGGCGTTGACGACAATGGAACGCCGCTGTGCGATAGCACCGGTCGTGCCGATCGGCACGACGCCGGGGCCCGACGGCACGGGGAAACCGACCTGATCGATGGAGTCGACTGTCGGGATTTGCGGTGCGGCAGGGCAAGCCGGCGGCGCGAGCGGGCGCACGCAGATGACCAGCAGCGTATCGGACGCGCCGTTGAAACGCTTGGACTCGTCGGTGTAGCGAATGCCGCCTACCAGGCGCAGTGCGTCGGTTGCGTGTAAGGTCAGGCGCCCGAATACCGCGTTCGCCTTGGTCTTGGTGGTGAACAACTGGAAGGGTGAAAGGCCCTGCTGGTTGAAGGTATAATTGCCATCGGTGCGCTCGTTGAACGTGAAGGCGCCCAATACGTAGTCGATAGCACCGAGCAGACGCTCCCCGCTGAGGCGGGCTTCGACGCTATGTTGCTCGTTCTTTTCCTGAAGGTAGGCTGAAAATGCCGGAACAGTGAAAATCTGGTCGAGCTTGCCGTAGCGCCAGGCGGGAATGACGGTGAGCGTTCCGATCGGTGACTGCCAGGTCACTTCCGCATTGGCGCCGTAGAAATGGTTGTCGAGGTAGGGAGCGCGATCGAGCGGGGCTGTAAAGCGGCCGCTGAGCCCCATGTACCGCGTTTGCCGATAGGCTTGCGATGCAGGGTCGAACAGGCCCTGGTCCGGGCCCAATCCCGACGGTGTGAAGACATATTTGCCCAGCGCCGAATTGAATGAATAGCCGAACGCATAGTTCGATCCGGTTCCGACGCCGCTTGCGTGGGAGTAATCGCCTCCGACGCGAACAGTCAGATTGTCGGTCAACTCGCCAAGCATCTGCACGCGCACGGCAGTCAGGTCCTCGTCGGATGAACCGTCGGAAAGGTAGCCGTCATGCTTCGAACGGGTGCCTGAAATCCGAAGCGCACCTTTGTCCCCGATCGCGATGTTGATCGCGCCGAGAAGATTAAGGGCATCATAGTTGCCGTATGAAGCCGACAGAAAGGCCTCGTTTGCACCAGCCTTGGGACGCGCCGGGATGACGTTGATCGCACCCGAGGTCGCATTGCGGCCATACAGGGTTCCCTGCGGACCTTTGAGCACTTCGACCCGTTCCAGGTCGTACAGCAGTCCGCCGTTGGAAGTCGCTCGGCCGATGTACACTCCGTCGTAGTTGAAGGCGATTGCCGGGTCCGTATAGCCATTCACGGCAAAATTGCCGACGCCGCGCACGAAGAATGTCGAAGCGCTGCCGCCAGCCGACTGAATTTGTACTGACGGGACGAGCTGGGTGATTCCAGCCGGCGACGTGACGTTGCGGTCAAGCAGGGCCTCGTTTGACACCACTGCGATCGCCACGGCGGCTCGCTGCGAGCTTTCGGACTTGCGCTGGGCGGTCACGACAATGTCGGCCAGTCCGGTGCCATCAGATGCAACTGCCGTATCGCTCGGGGGCAGTGCTTCCTGGGCGAAAGCCGCCGGTGCGAACCCAATGAAGCCGACACCGCTCAGAAAAGTCAGCAAACGAGCCTTAGAATGCATTTTCGCTCTCCCTCACCGGCTCTTGCAGCCCGGATTTGTTTTCGTTCGCTCGGTTGGCTGGCGCCAGTCGCGCAGACCACCAATCCGAGGTGGAGCCAAGATCGCGTTAAGAGGCGATAGTGTCTAGTTCTAAGATTTAGTCAGGAAGTTACTATTTGTTATAACCTCTGCTGCCTCTCAGAAAGACTGAGCCCAAGGTCCCTAGCGGTCAGAATAAGGCAGTCCTCGAAGGCTCTGGCCATCGCAGAGTGTGCATGGTTGGCAATCTTGCGCACGCCGAGCGTGCGAGGCTGAATCCCGGAAAGCGGAACCAGCGCGATCGAATGGTCGCGATCAATAAGTTGGGCAGATGTCGATATCCCCACAAATCCCCCCGTCGCGACCATCCGTGCGTGAATGAAGATCGAATTCGAACTGATCGAATTCTGAGGCCAAGGCACACCGGCGGTGATAAACACCGCTTCAATGGCGCGATAAAAGGTGCTCCCCGAATTGGGCAGAAGCCAATGCTCATCGCTCAGGTCGGTCACCGACAGGGATGACGCCTTTGCTTTGGGATGGCCGCGAGGGAGGGTCACAAAAAACCGGTCCTCGGCTACAGGCCTCTCTGTGGTGGTGGCTTCGGAGTGCTCCAGGCCGAGGATCGGGCCGACAAGCACGTCGATCTCTCCGTTATTCAGACGCGGAGAGAGTTCATCGTCGAGACCTTCGATCACGGTGATCTTGAGCGAAGGGAAACGCTCGACGAGCCGGATTACCGCATCGGGCACAAGACCGAGCATGGTGCTGGGCGTCGCGCCGATCACCAAAGTCCCCGCTTCCTGCCGGTTGGCCTTGACGATCTCGTCATTCATGCGCTCGAGAAGATGCTCGAGGTTTTCACCGCGAAGCGCCACGACTTGTCCCACAGCGGTCAACGTTGAGCCGTGTGGTCCGCGCTCGAACACCTTTGCGCCAATGCGTCGTTCAAGCAGCGCGATGCTTTTTGAGAGCGCCGGCTGCGAAATGCCCAGTGCGTCCGCCGCCCGATTGAACGAACCGTGGCGGGTTACGGCCAGCACCAGAGTCAAATGACGGGGATCGATGTTCAAGATAGCCATCCTCTTACTCTCACCATATAACCATATAGAATAAGCCGGTGCAAACTTAAAACTAGACAGCTGGGGGGATGGTTCGGGTAATTCCCCTGCGACGCCAGGGCTGATCGTACGGCCGCAACTGGATCCAACGCAGGTGGGAGAAATTATGGCAACTCAAGGTGCGTCCGATGCTTCCGCCGTCGGGGCGTCCGCATCGAAATCGCCGTTCCTTCGCAATGCCTGGTATATCGCCGGCTACTCTGAGGAGTTGGTCGAAACGCCGCTGCTTGGACGCACGATCCTGTCGCAACCGGTGCTCTTGTATCGGGATGACCACGGAGACGTAGCCGCGATCGGGAATGTCTGTCCCCATCGCTTTGTTCCTCTCAGCCTGGGAAAGCTCGAAGGTGGGCAAGTTCGCTGCGGGTATCATGGGCTGGGGTTCGATCGCACCGGCAAATGCGTCCACAATCCTCACGGCGCAACCGCCTCGCTGGCCGTCCCCGGCTATCCGATCGTCGAACGACACGGTCTGCTGTGGATATGGATGGGCGAAAGTGATCATGCCGATCCTGCTCAGGTTCCGGACTTTGACAACATTGACGAAGCGACGTCGCATGTCCGCCGAGGCTACTTGCACGGGAATGCGCACTATGAACTGATGACGGATAACATTCTCGATCTCAGCCATATCGAGTTTCTTCATCCCGCGCTGGGAACCGAGGCAGTGAGTCGCGCGAAGGTCGAGGTGAAGCAGGACGGAGAAACACTCCAGACAGTGCGATCAATGAAGGATGAAGTCCTGCCGCCCGGGCTTGCCTATGTTTACAAGTCGGGCGATCAAGTGGTCGACAGAACGATGGCTGTGACCTGGCGTGCCCCTGCCAACATGGTTCTCAACGTCACAGTCACTCCGGTGGACAGGGCTGCCGGGTGGAAGACGAGCGCGCAGACGTTGCACCTCTTCACGCCAGAAACCGAGCGGAGCACGCACTACTTTTATGTGGGAAGTCTTCCGCGTTCGACAGCGGACGCGCAAACTGCCGACAGGTTCTACACGGCGCTCAGCACGGCATTCTTCAACGAAGACAAGCCCATGATCGATGCGCAGGCAAAGATGATCGGCGACGCGGATATCATGTCCCTGAAGCCGGCGCTTCTCGCGCCGGACAAAGCAGCCGTTCTGGCGCGCCGGATGCTTGCGCGGCGCATTGCTGACGAGCGAGCCTGAGCTATGCTTAAACTACCTAACGCGCTGGCGGTACTGCGCGTTGTGACGGGCTTGCTCTACATGCAGCATGGCATGCAGAAGCTGTTCGGCTGGCCGCCCAGCGAGCATCATCCCGGTGGCGCGGTCTTGCTCGGCATCTTCGGCTTGGCTGGAATTCTCGAGTTTTTCGGCGGCATGCTGTTCGCGGTCGGCTGGTTGACTCGAGCTGTCGCTCTCCTGCTGTGCGGGCAAATGGCGGTCGCCTACTGGCTATTTCACTTCCGCGGCGGTCTGAACATTCCGAATGGCTGGATGCCCGTCGTCAATGGCGGTGATCTGGCAATCGAGTTCTGCTTCGTCTTCCTGTTGTTTGTGGTCGCTGGCCCTGGTGCGCCAAGTCTCGACGGCTTCCGCAAGCGCGCTTCCGATCGGTCCAACCTTGGCCCGACGGTGGATCTGCAGCAATGATGAAAACCCAAGTCGTAATTGTCGGCGCCGGTCCGTCCGGTTTGCTGCTGGGGCACCTGTTGTGCGCTGAGGGAATTGGCTGCGTGGTGCTGGAGCGCCAGGCTCCCGACTATGTGCTAGGCAGGATCCGCGCTGGCGTGCTGGAGCAGGTGACTGTCGGCCTGATGGAGCGGCTCGGCCTCGACGCGCGCCTCAAGGCCGAAGGGCTTGTCGAGGACGGCTTTAATCTCGCCGATGGGGCGCGCCTGATCCGCATCGACTGCAAGGGCCTTACCGGCAAGACCGTGGTCGTTTACGGCCAGACCGAAATCACCCGCGACCTGATGGACGCCGCGCCTGAGCGTGGCCTTGAGGTGATCTACGAGGCCGGCGACGTCGCGCTTCACGATGTCGAAAGCGACGCGCCCTATGTCACCTATACCAAGGACGGCGCTCAGCATCGCATCGACGCGCGTTTCGTCGCTGGCTGTGACGGCTTCCACGGTCCGAGCCGCAAGGCGATCCCGGCGAGCGTCGGGCGCGAGTATGAAAGGGTTTATCCGTTCGGCTGGCTCGGCATCCTGGCCGATGTGCCGCCATGCAATGACGAATTGATCTACGCCAACCACGAACGCGGCTTCGCACTTGCATCGATGCGCAGCAAGACCCGCAGCCGCTATTATATCGACGTTCCGTTGACGGAGCGGATCGAGGACTGGCCCGACGAGAGGATCTGGGACGAGCTCGGCATCCGCCTGGGCCCTGAAGCTGCCGCCAACATTACCCGCGGCCCCTCGATCGAGAAGTCGATCGCGCCGCTGCGATCCTATGTCTTCGAGCCGATGCGGCATGGCAGTCTCCTGCTCTGCGGGGACGCCGCGCACATCGTGCCGCCAACAGGTGCGAAGGGTCTGAACCTTGCTGCCTCGGACGTCCTTTATGCCTGCGAGGCGCTGGTGGGCCAGCTGAAGCGCGGGGATAACGATACTGTCGCTGGCTACTCGGCGCGCGCGCTGGCTCGCGTCTGGAAGTCTGAGCGTTTCTCGTGGTCGCTGACGCGCCTCATGCATCGCTTCCCGGAAGACGGTCCCTTCGAGCGCGCGATGCAGGTGGCGGAACTGGATTACGTCGCCACCAGCAGAGCGGCGCAGATGTCTATTGCCGAGAACTACGTCGGCCTCCCCGTTTATCTTTGAATTTGAGGACAAGATCATGAAGACCCGCGCCGCCGTAGCTTTTGAAGCGAAGAAGCCGCTTGAGATCGTCGAGCTCGACCTAGAGGGCCCCAAGGCGGGCGAGGTTTTGGTCGAGATCATGGCAACCGGCATTTGCCACACCGATGCCTACACGCTCGACGGGCTCGATTCGGAAGGAATCTTCCCCTCGATCCTCGGCCATGAAGGCGCGGGCGTGGTGCGCGAGGTGGGGCCGGGCGTGACGAGCGTAAAGCCCGGCGATCACGTGATCCCGCTCTACACGCCGGAATGCCGCCAGTGCAAATCGTGCCTTTCGGGCAAGACCAACTTGTGCACCGCGATCCGAGCCACTCAGGGCCAGGGCCTGATGCCGGATGGGACCAGCCGGTTCTCCTACAAGGGCCAGCAGATCTTCCACTACATGGGCTGCTCCACCTTCTCGAACTTCACCGTGCTGCCTGAAATTGCGGTCGCCAAGATCCGCGAGGACGCGCCGTTCAAGACCAGCTGTTACATCGGTTGCGGGGTGACCACCGGGGTCGGCGCGGTGGTCAATACCGCAAAAGTTCAGGTCGGCGACAATGTCGTGGTGTTCGGGCTCGGCGGGATCGGGCTCAACGTCATCCAGGGTGCGCGGCTGGCGGGGGCAGGCAAGATCATCGGCGTCGACATCAACGAGACCCGCGAGGAATGGGGTCGCAAGTTCGGGATGACCGAGTTCCTCAACTCCAAGGGTCTGAGCCGCGAAGACGTGGTGGCGAAGATCGTGGCGATGACCGATGGCGGGGCGGACTATACCTTCGACGCCACCGGCAACACCGAAGTGATGCGTACCGCGCTGGAAGCCTGCCATCGCGGCTGGGGCACCTCGATCATCATCGGCGTGGCAGAGGCGGGGAAGGAAATCAGCACCCGCCCGTTCCAGCTCGTCACCGGGCGCAACTGGCGCGGCACCGCGTTCGGCGGCGCCAAGGGGCGCACCGACGTCCCCAAGATCGTCGATATGTACATGACCGGCAAGATCCAGATCGACCCTATGATTACCCACGTCATGGGGCTGGAGGAAATCAATACCGCCTTCGACCTGATGCACGCGGGCAAGTCCATCCGCAGCGTCGTGGTGTTCTGAGTTTTACAACAGCAAGGAGTTTCAAAATGGCTGATCCGGTTATTTCGGGCGACGACGTCTTCTCGCACACCTGCCTCGGGGCGAGCGACCTCGCGGCATCGAGCGCCTTCTACGACGCCGCATTGGCGCCGCTGGGCATCAAAAACATGGGCCCCTTCGGTGATGCCTGTACGCTTTACGGGAAGGCGAAGCCTGCCTTCCTGGTGCTCAAGCCGGGTAATGGTGAAGCGCCGTCGGGTAACGGTGTGACTGTTGGATTCGCTGCCACTTCGCCGGCTGAAGTCGATGCGTTTCATGCCGCGGGTCTCGCCGCTGGCGGCATCGACGAGGGCGCGCCGGGGGCACGAGGCCACCTTCCGGGCGCCTATGCTGCCTATCTGCGCGATCCGGCAGGCAACAAGGTTTGCTCGTACACTTTTGTCTGACGGATTTGACATGGAACAGGTCAGTACCAATCGCAGCCATGGTGGGACCCAAGGGGTCTACACGCACCAGAGTAAGGCAACCGGCACGGCGATGACTTTCTCGGTTTTCGTGCCGGATCATACGCCGGGGCAGAAGCTTCCAGTGCTATGGTATCTTTCGGGGCTGACCTGCACCCATGCCAACGTCACCGAAAAGGGTGAATTCCGTACCGCTTGTGCGAAGCATGGGATTATCTTCGTGGCACCCGATACATCCCCTCGCGGCGATGACGTGCCCGACGACGAAATGTACGACTTCGGCAAAGGGGCGGGTTTCTACGTCGATGCGACCGAGGCACCCTGGGCTGCGCACTTCCAGATGCGCAGCTATATCGAACGGGAACTGCCCGAACTGATTTCTACTGAGTTCCCGATGGCCGACTTGGGCCGCCAAAGCATCACAGGCCACTCGATGGGCGGGCACGGCGCACTCACAATAGCGCTGCGCAACCCAGGCCGGTTCCGTTCCGTCAGCGCATTCTCACCAATTGTTAGCCCAATGAACTGCCCTTGGGGTGAAAAAGCGCTCACCGGCTATGTCGGCGGCGACCGCGCCGCCTGGCGTGAATATGACGCCTGCGCGCTGATCGAAGATGGCGCGCGTTTACCCGACTTGCTGATCGACCAGGGCGAAGCCGACAATTTCCTGGCCGAGCAACTCAAGACCCCGTTGCTCGTCGAGGTCTGCGCGAAAGCCAACCAGTCGGCAACCATCCGCATGCAGCCCGGCTACGACCATTCCTATTATTTCATTTCCACTTTCATGGCCGATCACGTTGCGTGGCACGCTGTAAGACTTTGACTGACAAGGGCGGTAAAGATGGTTGCAATTCAAGTCGTTGCCCGTGATGGTACGGAAAGAACAATTTCCGCCACTTCTGGCATCAATTTGATGGAAGCACTGCGGGACAACGGGTTCGATGAACTCATGGCACTTTGCGGGGGCTGCTGCTCTTGCGCGACCTGTCACGTCTACGTCGAGCGGGGGCCATCGGGTGCCGATCAAATCGCTGGGGCAGACGAAGATGATCTTCTCGAAAGCTCGGACCATCGCCAGCCAAATTCGCGGCTGTCGTGCCAAGTCGCCCTCACTGAGGACATTGCAGGCCTCGTAGTTCGCATTGCGCCCGAGGATTGAGACCATGAATCGGTCGGATGTTGTCATAGTTGGGGCTGGCCATGGTGGGGCACACGCCGCCATTGCCCTGCGCCAAAACGGGTTTGAGGGCAGCATCACTGTCATTGGTCGCGAACCGGAGTTTCCCTACGAGCGACCGCCGCTGTCCAAGGAGTATCTTGCCCGCGACAAGACCTTTGAGCGCATCCTGATCCGTCCGCCACAATTTTGGGACGACAAGCAAATCACCATGCACCTCAATACCGAGGTGACTGCGATTGATGCCGCGTGCAAGGTTGCGACACTGTCCGATGGCCAGACGATTGAATATGGGTCATTGATCTGGGCAGCGGGCGGCGATCCGCGGCGATTGACATGCGCGGGCTCAGATCTTGGCGGCGTTCACGCGGTGCGGACGCGTGAAGACGTGGACCGGCTGATTGGGGAACTCGACGCCGGGGCTAAGCGCGCAGTGGTGATAGGGGGCGGCTACATCGGTCTTGAAGCGGCCGCGGTACTGAAAAAGCTCGGTTGTTCCGTTGTTCTGCTCGAAGCGCTGCCCCGAGTGCTCGCCCGTGTCGCGGGTGAGGGGCTCTCCGAATTCTATCAGGACGATCATCGTGCGCACGGCGTGGACCTGCGCACCGGCGCGGCGATGGACTGCATCGAAGGCAATGGCACCAAAGTGACGGGTGTGAAGATGCAGGACGGATCGGTGTTGGCCGCGGACCTCGTCATCGTCGGCATTGGCATCGTGCCTTGCGTCGCCCCGCTGCTGGCAGCAGGCGCAGCCGGTGGCAATGGCGTGGACGTGGACGAATACTGTCGCACCTCCCTGCCTGATGTCTATGCGATCGGCGATTGTGCGGCGCATGCCAACCACTTTGCCGATGGCGCGGTAATCCGTTTGGAATCGGTCCAGAACGCCAACGACATGGCCAACATTGCTGCCAAGGCCATTTGCGGCGATCCCGTCTCCTACCAGGCCACCCCGTGGTTCTGGTCGAACCAGTACGACCTCAAGCTTCAGACAGTCGGTCTATCCACCGGCCATGACCACACCGTGCTTCGCGGCGATCCTGCCACCCGGGCATTTTCGGTGATCTATCTCAGGGATGGTAAAGTCGTTGCTCTCGATTGTGTGAACATGGTCAAGGATTACGTCCAAGGAAAGAAGCTGGTCGAAGCTGCTGCGGTCGTCGACGTGGCCGAACTGGCAAACGCCAATCGCCCCTTGAAGGAGTTGATCCCCTGACTGCGGTAGAAAATGTGATTGATGCGGTGCTGAGCGCAAATGGCACCGGCAAGGGCCAACTCTTGCCGATCCTTCATGCGGTGCAGGCTGAATTCGGCTGCATTGATGCGGCATCGGAAGGGACAATCGCCAATGCGCTTAATCTCAGCCGCGCCGAGGTGCATGGCGTCGTGAGCTTCTATCACGACTTCAAGCCCGAAGCCGATCCGCGTCCAGAACTTCAGCTTTGCCGTGCGGAGGCCTGCCAGGCCCGCGGGGTTGAGGCTTTGGTGCCTACAGCCGAGGCGGCCTGCGGCAATCGCGTCAAGCTGGGTATCGTATACTGCCTGGGGCTTTGTAGCGCAGGACCCTGCGCGCGCGTGGGCGACAAGCTCCACGCCCGCCTGGACGAGAACGCGCTAGTGGCTCTGGTGAACGGGATATGATCGATCCCATAATCACCGTGCGGATCAGTGACGACGCCCTGGCGCTAGCCTGCGGCGCCGACGCAGTCGCAGCGGCGTTCGAACGGGAAGGCTGCGTTGTCGATCGGGTGTCGAGTTGGGGGATGCACTGGCTCGAACCGTTGGTCGAAGTCGACGGCCAGGGCTACGGGCCCTGCATACCAGGCGATGCCGCCGCAATTTTGGCAGGGACTTGCGATAAGTCGATCGGTGCTATCGCCGATCACCCATTCGTAGCGGGCCAGCGACGGCTGACCTTCGCTCGCGCCGGGAGGACCAGGTCGCTGCGCCAGGAGGATTATACCGCAACCGGCGGTTGGGCAGGATTTTATCGAGCGCGGAAGTTGTCCAGAGCGCAGATCATCGCAGAAGTCATCAATTCGGGCCTGCGCGGGCGGGGTGGTGCGGGCTTCCCCGCCGGGATCAAGTGGCGCACGGTAGCCGAGGCAGCAAATCCGACAAAATACATCGTCTGCAATGCGGACGAAGGCGACAGCGGCACCTTTGCCGATCGGATGCTGATGGAAGGCGATCCTTATGCCTTGATCGAAGGCATGGCGATCGTCGGGCTCGCCGTCGGCGCAAGCAAGGGCTTCATCTATGTCCGCAGCGAATATCCCCACGCGATCGACAAACTGAATCGGGCGATCGCGGCCTGTCCATGGGTTATCGCGCCGTTCGAGATCGAGGTCAGGGTTGGCGCCGGCGCCTATGTGTGCGGGGAAGAAACCTCGTTGCTGAACTCAATCGAAGGCAAGCGCGGCGAGGTTCGTGCCAAACCGCCGCTGCCTGCACTGGAAGGTCTGTTTGGTTGCCCGACCGTCGTCAACAACGTGCTGACCCTGGCAGCTATTCCGCACATCCTCGCAGAGGGCGGGGCGGGCCTTTATGACAGTCTGGGGATCGAGCGGTCGAAGGGCACCATGCCGATTCAACTCGCGGGCAACATCCGGCACGGCGGGCTCTACGAAACCGCCTTCGGCATCAGCCTGCGCGAACTGATCTACGATATTGGCGGCGGAACCGCATCGGGGCGTCCGGTCAAAGCGGTGCAGGTAGGCGGACCGCTGGGCGCATACATCCATCCAGACCAGTTCGACTTGCCTTTCGGCTACGAAGCCTATGGGGCTGTTGATGCCTTGATCGGCCATGGCGGCGTGGTCGTCTTCGACGATACCGCTGACATGGGCGCAATGGCGCGCTTCGCATTTCATTTCTGTGCTGCAGAAAGCTGCGGCAAATGCACGCCCTGCCGGATCGGTTCCACGCGCGGGGTGGAATTGATCGACCGTATCCGTGCGGCCGGCAAGCCAGCCGCCGATGCGGTTGAAGCGCTCCCCCAGATGCACAATGCCCGCAAGTCCGGCCGGACCCGTGATGAGGATCTCGCCCTGCTCGATGACTTGTGCGAGACGATGCAATACGGCTCGCTCTGCGCTCTGGGAGGTTTCACGCCTTACCCGGTGCGCTCGGCACTCAGGCATTGGCCAGAGGATTTTTCAGGATGACCGGGATGCTGGCGATCCCAACTGTGCGAAGCGCCTACTCCGAAGGTCGGGGAATTGCCGGCGAGCGACTGATCCCGGTCGAAACACCGGTCGCCATCGAGATCAACGGTGTTGTCTATGCGGTCATGATGGCAACGCCATGCGATCTCGAAGATTTCCTGGTCGGATTTGTCCTTTCCGAAGGTCTTGCCGACTTTGGGCAGATTGGGGAGATCCAGGTCACGTCGGTAGTCGACGGGCAAGGCGTGATAGTCCGCGTCAACCTTCCGCCCGAGCAAGCGGCGCCGCTCATGGAAAGAGCCCGCCGCAGGCTTGGTGACAGCTCGTGTGGTCTATGCGGCATTGACAGTGTCGAGACCGTCTTGCGCCCATTGCCTGTGTTGTCGGCCCATTCCACTGCTTCAGCCGCAGCGATCAGCATCGGGCTCGCGGCCATGCGCGAGGAACAGGCCCTGGGGCGCGCGACAGCCGCTACGCACGCCGCTGCATTTTTCGATCATGATGGCATGCTCATCTGCCAGCGCGAGGATGTCGGCCGGCACAATGCCCTCGATAAACTGATCGGCGCACTGGCAAGCGATGCAATCGATCCTTCGACCGGATTCATGATCGTGACATCGCGTTGTTCTTATGAACTCGTCGAAAAAGCGGTGCGTGCCGGCTGCCCGCTTCTCGTCGCGATTTCCGCGCCCACCGATCTGGCCGTGCGCAGGGCTGAAGCTGCCGGGCTCACGCTCGCAGTCGTCGCGCGGGACGATACGATGCTGTGGGTGACGGGACCGCAAATGGAGATTGTCGATGGGGTATGAACCGCAAGTCGATTTCGGCACGCCCGCACGTTGCGCGGAAACCAGAGTGACGCTCAGCATCGACGGTCGGCGCGTTACCGTGCCCGAAGGCACCAGCGTGATGCGCGCCGCGGCCGAATGTGGCGGCGCGATCCCCAAATTGTGCGCAACCGACAGCGTCGAGGCGTTCGGATCCTGCCGCATGTGCCTGGTGGAAGTCGAAGGCATGCGGGGCACCCCCGCAAGCTGCACGACGCCAGTGGCGCAAGGCATGGTCGTTCGAACGCAAACACCGCGCCTCGAAAAGCTCCGCCGCGGGGTGATGGAACTCTATATTTCCGACCATCCGCTCGATTGCCTGACTTGCAGCGCCAACAACGATTGCGAGCTGCAGGACACCGCCGCGCAGGTGGGCTTGCGCGATGTACGCTATGGCTTTGATGGCGCAAACCACCTCGGGCTCGAGACCGATGGTTCGAACCCCTATTTCGATTTTGACCCGTCGAAGTGTATCGCCTGCTCACGCTGCGTGCGTGCGTGTGATGAAGTCCAGGGTACGCTCGCGCTGACGATCGATGGACGAGGGTTCGCGTCCAAGATCAGCGCGGGGCAGGCGGGTGACGACTTCCTTTCGTCCGAATGCGTCTCCTGCGGGGCCTGCGTCCAGGCCTGCCCGACCGCGACCCTGCAGGAAAAGGCGGTCAAGGCGATCGGCAAGCCCGAGCGCGCGGTCGTTACCACATGCGCCTATTGCGGGGTCGGCTGCACGTTCCGCGCCGAGATGCGCGGAGAGCAGCTGGTTCGCATGGTGCCGTGGAAGGACGGCAAGGCCAACCGCGGCCACTCCTGCGTCAAGGGCAGGTTTGCATGGGGTTATGCCAACCACAAGGACCGTATCCTTTCGCCGATGATCCGCGAATCCATCGACCAGCCGTGGCGCGAAGTGAGCTGGGAACAGGCGCTGGGCTTCGCCGCCGCGCGCCTGAACGCGATCAAGGCCGAGAGCGGCCCGCGTGCACTTGGCGGGATCACCTCGAGCCGCTGCACCAACGAGGAGACCTTCCTCGTCCAGAAGCTGGTCCGCGCAGGCTTCGGCACCAACAACGTCGATACCTGCGCCCGCGTCTGCCACTCGCCGACGGGCTATGGGCTGAAGACCACCTTCGGCACATCGGCGGGCACGCAGGACTTCGACAGCGTGATGCACGCCGACGTGATCCTGGTGATCGGCGCCAATCCGACCGACGCGCATCCGGTCTTCGCGAGCCGGATGAAACGCCGCTTGCGCCAAGGTGCAAAGCTGATCGTCATCGACCCGCGGCGCATTGACCTCGTCCGCTCACCGCACATCCAAGCGGCTCACCATCTGCCGCTGCAGCCCGGCACCAACGTCGCGGTACTCACCGCGATTGCGCACGTCATCGTCAACGAGGGGCTGGCCGACGAGGCGTTCATCCGCGAACGGTGCGACTGGGACGAATACCAGGACTGGGCGCGTTTCGTCTCCAACCAGCGCCATTCGCCCGAGGCGCTCGAGCCGGTGACGCGCGTCCCCGCCGCCGAGCTGCGCGCCGCCGCGCGGCTCTACGCGACCGGTGGAAACGGAGCCATCTACTACGGGCTCGGCGTCACCGAGCACAGCCAGGGCTCGTCCACCGTCATGGCCATCGCCAACCTGGCCATGGCGACGGGCAACATCGGCCGGCCCGGCGTGGGCGTGAACCCGCTGCGCGGGCAGAACAATGTCCAGGGTGCCTGCGACATGGGCTCGTTCCCGCATGAGCTGTCGGGCTATCGTCACATTTCCGACGCAGCGACGCGCGCGCTGTTCGAGTCCGATTGGGGCGTCCGCCTCGACCCTGAGCCGGGACTGCGTATTCCCAATATGCTCGACGCCGCGCTTGATGGGAGCTTCCGCGCCATCTACATCCAGGGCGAGGATATTCTCCAGTCCGATCCCAACACCCAGCATGTCGCCGCCGGACTCAAGGCGATGGACTGCGTGATCGTCCACGACCTGTTCCTCAACGAGACCGCCAACTACGCCCACGTTTTCCTGCCCGGTAGTACATTCCTTGAAAAAGATGGCACCTTCACCAACGCCGAACGCCGTGTCCAGCCGGTGCGTAAAGTGATGGAGCCGGCCAATGGGATGGCCGACTGGCAGGTCACCCAGGCACTTGCCAACGCGCTGGGGCTCGGCTGGGACTATACGCATCCTTCTGAGATCATGGACGAGATCGCGCGGCTCACCCCCAGCTTTGCCGGTGTGTCGTTTAAGCGGCTGGACCAGGTGGGTTCGCTGCAATGGCCGGTCAACGACCTGTTTCCAGAGGGCGCGCCGGTGATGCACGTCGAGAGATTCGCCGGCGGCGGAGGCAAGTTCGTGGTGACCGATTATGTTCCCACTGACGAACGCACCGGTCCGCGCTATCCGCTACTGTTGACCACGGGCCGCATCCTCAGTCACTACAACGTCGGCGCGCAGACGCGGCGCACGGAGAACGTCGCCTGGCATCCCGAGGACCGGCTCGAGTTGCACTCGACCGATGCCGAAAACCGCGGACTTAAGGACGGCGACTGGGCCCGCCTCGCCAGCCGGACGGGCGAGACCACCTTGCGCGTGCTGATCACCGACAGAGTCGCGCCGGGCGTGGTCTATACGACCTTCCACCACCCCTCTACCCAGGCAAACGTGGTGACCACAGAGTTCAGCGACTGGGCCACCAACTGCCCTGAATACAAGGTCACCGCGGTCCAGGTTATGCGCAGCAACGGGCCGACCGACTGGCAGGAGGACTACGGGGAATTCAGTGCACGCTCGCGGCGCATCGAAGGCGTCGATGCGCCGGCGCCAGCACGATGAGTAGTACCCTTGAAACGCTGATCTATATGGCCAACCAGATCGCCCGGAACTTGGAATTACGTCGTGATCCCGCAGCCGCGGTAGCCGATCACATTGCCACTTTCTGGGATTCGCGCATGAAAGCAGCAATTGGTGCGCACGCAGAGACATCGGGGAAAGGACTGTCTCGCATTACAACCGATGCCATGCATATCCTGCGTAAAGGCGATGCACCTGCTCACCAGACCGATGCTACGGAATTCAACGCCGTCGGAGAGGTGGGGCATTCCGACGCCGGATGACTCGCTTCCAAGAGACTATTCGTAGTCCGCAGCCTTCGCCTGCGCGCCAATCCAGTGCCGTTAGGCCGCTTTCCATGCCCTGGCACCGCACAAGGCGTGTTGGATTGCCTCGCCCACGACGCGGTCTATGGCATCGACCAGCGAGCGCAGGCTCAATGCCTCCGGGCGATTCCGCTGCATGATATCGACCCTAGACCATAAGCGCTCATTATATAACTTCGACCATTACATATTTGACCTCGATACAACAGAGGACCAGATTCCTCGGTCTGGGTGTTCGTTTGCTAGTGAAAGCACGACGCATGGGGAGGGCTGAAATGGCTTACAAACTTCTTATCAACGGCGCTCTCGTCGATGGCTCCGCGACGATCGATGTCATCAACCCGGCGACCGAGGAGGTCATCGAACGGGCTCCGCGAGCCAGCCATGGTCAACTCGAGGAAGCGGTTGCCGCGGCCCGGGCCGCATTTCCCACATGGTCAGCGCTGTCCAGCGATGAGCGCGGAGCGAAACTCCTGGCCGTGGCCCAAGCGATGGAACGACGCTCGGATGAATTCGTGCGGATACTGACCGCAGAGCAGGGCAAGCCCACCCATGAGGCGCATCTGGAAATCGGGGCGGCGATCGGCACGCTCAAGGCATTTTCGGAGATGAAAATGCCGCCTGAAGTACTCTCAGACACCGCATCGGAACTCGTCATCTTGCAGCGACACGCGTTGGGCGTCGTCGGCGCCATTTTGCCGTGGAACTTTCCAGTCCTGTTGTTGATGAACAAGCTTGGCCCGGCCTTGATGGCAGGCAATGCCGTGGTGGCCAAGCCCGCGCCAACCACGCCGCTCACGACGTTGCTGTTTGGCGAAATCGCGGCCGGCATCCTTCCTGCAGGCGTGCTCAACATCATCACTGATGCGAACGACCTGGGCCATGCGCTGACGATCCATCCCGGCATCGACAAGGTTTCGTTCACGGGGTCTTCGGCCACCGGGCGTAAGGTTATGGCCAGCGTCGCTTCGACGATAAAGCGGCTGACCCTGGAACTGGGTGGCAACGACGCCGCGATTGTGCTCGACGATGCCGACATCAAAACTGTGGCACCCCAGATCTTCGCTGCCGCGACGCTCAACGCCGGCCAGGTGTGCTTGGCTGCCAAGCGGATCTACGTTCCGTCCCATATGTACGATGCACTTTGCGATGAACTCGCTGAAATAGCACGGAGCGCGGTCGTCGATGACGGAGCCCTGCAGGGCACCTCGATCGGCCCGCTCCAGAACCGGCAACAGTACGAAAAGGTCAAAGCCTATCTTGAGGACGCTCGCGAGAATGGCACCATTGTCGCGGGGGGCAAGGCGCTCGATCGAAAGGGTTACTTCATTGCGCCGACGGTCGTGCGTGACATCAGCGACAACGCAAGCGTGGTGAGCGAAGAGCAGTTCGGACCCATCATGCCGGTCCTTGCTTACGACGACATTGACGAGGTGATCGAGCGCGCGAATGCCGGTGAATATGGCCTTGGCGGAACAGTGTGGACAACGAATATTGAACGGGGCATCGAGGTCGCTTCGAGGATAGACACTGGTACGGTGTGGATCAACAAGTGGCTGGACTTGCCTGTTGGCGTTTTGTTCGCTGGTGCAAAGCAATCGGGCCTGGGTTCGGACAGTCTGCACGAATATACCCAGACGAGGGTCGTACACGCCGCCAAATCCTGAGTAGTTACGCCATCGAGTGCGCTGCTCTCACTGACAGGTCGACGACGCCTGCGCTACGCGTGTGGACGGCCGGTTCAGGCCATTTCTTGAAGTCCGGATAACCGGCAGGCGGGATCGACACCTCCTGATCTATGGATGAGCTGACTGACAGAGGATAGCGGTCGCTTTCGGCCTTCGTTCGATCGCGATCTGCGCTAAGCGTCACCAACGGGATGCGATCGCGCGAAAAGAGCCAAAACGCGCTCGGCCGCAGGCGAGAGGTGTGCCTCGGTGAGATGCCGGACAACCAGAGCGCGGCTACCGGAAAATTCTTCCATGTTGATGCTGCGCAAAATTCCGTAGGTCAGTTCGGTCTGAACGACGGATAACGGCAGGATAGTAAGATACTCCGTGCGGCGGATGATCTCCTTCGTCGTCGCGGGGGAATCGCTGATCATCAGGTGTTCCGGCAGGTGTACCGTGTGATGCATGAACAGAGCGTCGATGAACTTGCGAAATGCCGTGGTCGATGCTGGCAGGATCCATGGCAGGTTCACGACCTCCCTCAGCTGCACTGCGGGCTTTCTAAGAGGGTGGTCTGCGGTGACGATCACGCCGAAGCGATGCTCGCCAACCGCCAGGTCAGTCATGTCGGACGGCGATGCGGTCGCTCTGACCGCCGATAGCACGAGGTCCGCTCGGCGATCGCGCAACATATCGTCGAGCGTGTTGTCCGGCGCTTCCAGAATTCGAAGCTCGATACGGCCTTCCTCTCGCTCCAAGTGACAGACAAGGTCTGGCACCAACGACTGCAAGGCCCCTGGTGTCCCGGCAATGGTGACGGGACCGGCGACCGCACGGCGGTGCAGCAAAAGCTCTTCTTCGGCCTGTTCGACAATCGCCTCGACCGCTTGGGCCCGGCGAAGTAGCAATTCGCCCGCTTCGGTCGGCACCGCGCCGTTGCGACCGCGCTCGAACAGCAGACACCCGACGGCATGCTCGAGCTGACGCAGCGCGCTCGATACGCCCGGCTGTGAAATATGCAGTTCCTCGGCCGCACCGGTGATCGAACCGGAACGACCAACAGCAAGGAGAAGCCGGAGATATTTGGGATCGAGGCGCATTCGAGGCATTTAGCATCAATTCTACTTATGGCTAGAAGAGAATCGCATATTTGAACTGTTAGTTGTGCGGATGTAGACCTTCCCAAAATAAGGAGGGGTGTAGGATGGCAAACTCAAAGTCACTTCGTCTTTTGCTCGTCGCGGGTACGTCAATCGTGTCGCTTCCGGTCTATGCTCAGGACGTGGCGGAGCAATCAGGCGCAACGAAGGGCGCACAGGCGACTGCAGCGGCCGAGAGCTCGGGTCTCGACGAGATCCTTGTTACCGCACAACGCCGCAGCGAGCGAATGCAGGACGTTCCAATTTCGATCACGGCAGCCACGGCGGACTCGCTTGAGCGCGTAGGCATTCGATCGCCCGCCGATCTGGCCGTGCTGGCCCCGGCCGTCAATGTCTCCGCGGGCCTGGGAGGAGCGGCTATCACGATCCGCGGCGTCGGCGGTACCGGCTCTGGCGCCGATGAGTCGCCCAACGCGGTCTATATTGATGGAGTGTATCAGCCTCAGCCCGCAAGCCTGCTGTCGCAGTTCAACAATATCGAGCGGATCGAGATCCTCAAAGGGCCGCAAGGTACGTTATTCGGCCGCAATTCCAGCGGCGGCCTCATTCAAATCATCACCCGCACGCCTCAGTTCACGCCGGAACTACGAGCGGAAATCGGTTACGGCAATTACCAGACCGTGCGGGCGAACGCCTACGTGACCGGGGGGCTCACGGATAGCATCGCTCTGGATATCGCAGGTGCCTACGAATATCAGGGGAAAGGCTGGGGCAAGAACCTGTTTAACGGACGCGACGCCCACCGCTCCGGGTTCGAAGGCGTGCGGAGCAAACTCTTGTGGAACGTCGGGCCCGATACCAGCGTCACCGCGTCTGCAATGTACAATTTCACGCACAACCCCAGCCTTCAGGGCACGCAGATCCTGCCCGGCGAGTTCACGCGGGCGCGGGGGCAAAACGTTGGATTTTACAACGTCAACGTCGACTCGGATTCAGACGTGCATACGCGCCAGCGCAACTATGCGCTGACGATTAAGCATGATTTCGGGGCGGTGACGCTCAGCAGCATCACCAGTCGCGACGTGACGGACTTCAAGATCCTGAACGACTCCGATCTTTCACCTCTGCCGATCGTTACAGCGCTGATCGACAGCGTCAACAAGGCCTGGACCCAGGAACTGCAGCTGGCCTCTTCGAACAATTCGCGGTTCGACTGGGTCGCCGGCCTGTTCTACTTTCACAGCAATCTGAGCGGCCCGGTCAAGATCACAGGCCTCGCGGCAGGTGCGCCGACGGCGTTCCTCGTGACCGACAGTTCGGGGACGACAAATTCCTACGCTGCATATGGCCAGGGGACCTATGAAATTGTCGACGGCACCCGACTGACGGCAGGCCTGCGCTACACGCGGGACAAGCGGCATATCGATTTCATAACCTCCAGCAGCAACACCGCGATCGCTCCGACCGTGTACCCGCGGGTGAAAGTGCAAGACGGAAAACTCACCTGGCGCTTCGCGATCGATCAGCGTGTTAATCCTGATGTGCTGGCTTATGCGTCGTATAGCCGGGGTTTCAAGAGCGGTCTTTTCAACGCCACAAACCCGGGCCTTCCACCTGTAGACCCGCAGACCACCGACGCCTATGAGGTCGGTCTGAAATCCGAGCTGTTCGACCACCACCTGCGATTCAATGTCTCGGCATTCTACAACAAAGTCGATGACATCCAACTGCGCGGCATTCCGCCGGGCAGCGCGACGCCGATTTTCTACAACGCTGCGAGTGGAGTCTTCAAAGGCGTTGATCTCGAACTCGCGGCCAGTCCGTTCAAAGGTTTCGACCTTCAGGCGAACGCCTCGTACCTGCACGCGCGCTATGGCAAGGGCTTCACCAATGCCCTGTTCTTCACCGTCAATACGTTGCCAGCCACCGGCCTGACGCAGTTTACCGGCGATGCCAGCGGCAATACGGCGGTTTACTCGCCGGAATTGGCCGCAAGTCTTGCAGCGCAATACCGCTTCGACACGCCGGCGGGCGAGTTCACATTGGCGGGCACTTACTCGTACAATGACGGTTTCTATTTCGATCCACAAAATCGCACACGTCAAGCCTCCTACGATCTGTTCAATGCGTCGATCGCATGGCGTATCGAGACACAACTGGAAGTGAGGTTGTGGGCGAACAACGTCACCAAGGAAAAGTACATGACCGCGGTGCAGTCCGGCGGCAACGGCGACAATTACTTTCCGGGGGCACCGCGGACTTTCGGGATGACGATCGGGTGGTCGTTCGGTGGTCCTCGTTAAAGAGAATTGGCTCGTACATCCAAGTAATTCATCGATGGCAGCATTCCGCTGCGATCGTCAGACGGAGAAGGGCCCAGTGGCCGTTGTGAATGATGATACCGCTCGCCAGAGCGATGCTGAAGAACGCGTGACGCTGAACGGCGGAGAGGCGATCGTGCGGGTTCTTCGGGCTGCGGGCATCTGCGACGCCTTCGGTCTGGCGAGCGGCAAACTTGCGCCACTGTTCAAGGCGCTCAGCGAAGAGCGGTCCGTCCGCTATGTTGGTGTCCGCCACGAAGCGGCGGCGTCCTTCATGGCAACTGCCATTTTCGCAGCGAGCGGTCAGATGGCGGTGTGCCTGGGCGAGACCGGTCCCGGCGGGCTGAATCTGCTGAGTGGGCTTGGTGGGGCGAGCGCCAACAATCTGGCCGTCCTTGCGATCACGTCGAGCAATCCGGCGAGCTTGCTGTCGCCCGACCGCGGCGCCTTCAGTTCAAGCGACAACGAGCGCCTGTTTCGGCCACTGGTGAAGTGGAATGCGACCGCGCGAGATATCTCGCGGATACCAGAGCTGGTGCGCCGCGCGATCCGAACGGCGCTCACCGGCCAGCCTGGGCCCGTGCATCTGGACGTGCCTGCCGACGTTTTGCGCGGTACGCATGCGTTTTCGCGCGCGGAACTGGACGCGCCGCTAGACGCATTTTGCGTTTCTGCGCCTGTCATCCCCGTGCGGTCGGCACTGGAATCTGCGGTGGAACTCCTGAGCCGAGCCAAGCGGCCTGTGCTGGTTGCTGGAGGCGGCGCAGTCCGCTCGGGTGCCGCGGAAAGTTTCCGGGCGCTGCTTGATCGCCTGCCCGCTCTCGCGATGACTACGCAAATGGGTCTGGGCATCGTTCCGACCGATCATTCGAGATTTATCGGCCAGGGCGGTTTCGCGGGCGGAGAGCCGGTTGCGCGGGCATTGGCCGAGGCCGACGTCATCCTCGCCGTCGGTTGCCGTTTCTCATCCTACATGTGGACCGAAGGAACGCCTCGATGGGGCTCCTACCCGCAGCGCGCGCTGATCCAGATCGATATCGATCCGGAGCGCATTGGGGAAACGATGCCCGTGACGATCGGGCTACAGGGGGACGCTGCGGCGGTACTGGGCGAACTGGTTTCGCTGCTTCCGGTGCGGGCAACAAGCAGCACCTGGACCGCTGCGATCCAAGCTCAACGGCGGGATTATGTGGGTAAGCTCGACGCGCTCGCCGACACCAAGGGCCCGATAGCCCACCCGGCATCGCTCGCCCGCGAAATCGGACGTTTCATCCAACCGGATGACTTCGTCGCGTTTGATGGCGGGCACACGTCGTTCTGGAGCAACGACTTTACACCCGTGCTCGAACCAGGCCGCAAGTTTCACGAGCCGGGCATGGCGCATCTGGGCTTTGGCCTGCCCTGGGCAATCGCGCTCGCACTTCGCTATCCCCGGCAACGAAGCTTTTGCGTGACCGGTGACGGGGCTTTCGGGTTCACTCTGCAGGAACTCGATACCGCCCGCCGCAATGGCGCCAAGGTGGTAACGATCATTCACAACAACTCGGCGTGGGGCGTCATCGAATTTGCTCAAAAGCTGCAAGGCTTTGATTTCGGCACGGATCTCGCAGGGACGGATTATGCGGCAATTGCCCGCGGCTTTGGCTGTTATGGGCGCCGGATCGAAACTGTTCCCGAGCTCAGCGGTGCGCTTGAAGAGGCCCTTGCGTTCAACGGGCCCGCAGTGATCGATGCGCGGGTTTGCTTCGTGCCGCATCCCATCATGCCGATCTTTGCGAGGAGCACTGCTGGATGACGAAGGTTGCAGTCATCGTCGGTTCGCTCCGACGTGAATCGATCAATCGCACGCTTGCCGAGGCGCTCTCGGCAATTGCCGGACCGCGCCTGGACCTGGAACTCGTCGAGGTGGGCGACCTTCCGCTATATAACGAGGATTTGTGGGCCGATCCGCCGGCTGCGGTCCTCGATTTCAAGGAAGCGCTGTCGCGCGCGAACGCCGTGCTGTTCGTCACGCCGGAGTACAATCGCTATTTCACTCCGGCGATCAAGAACGCGGTGGACTGGGGAACAAGGCCCAGGGGACAGAACGCGTGGCTGGGCAAGCCCGCTGCGATCTGCGGTGCATCGCCGGGACCCATCGGAACCGCCGCGGCACAGGCTTCGCTTCGTGGCCTCCTCGTGACTTGCGGAATGGTCGTCATGGGCATCCCGGAACTCATGCTGACTTTCGACGCGTCTGCATTTGCCGATGGGGCTCATCGGGAAGGTCCTTTGCGCGAGCGCCTCGATGCATGGATCGGCTCATTCGCCGATTGGATCGAGCTTACCCGCACGAAGCCGCAGATTGATTGAACGTTATCTGATCGGAGTTCGATATGACTTGTCTCACGTTGGATGTTGCCAACGCCATCCTCGCCGGCGCCATCAGGGAAGCCCGACGTCTCAACCTCTCGCCGCTCACCGTCGTTGTCGTCGACGAGTCGGGGAATCTCAAGGCAGCCGCGCGCGAGGATGGCGCGAGCATGTTCCGCTTCGACATTGCGCTGGGCAAGGCCTACGGCGCGGCCGGCATGGGGCTGTCGAGCCGCAAGCTTGGCGAAGCGTCCGCCAAGAACCCCAATTTCTTCGTCAGCCTGGCGGCTACGGCGAACGGCAAGTTCCTGCCGCAAACCGGGGCAGTCTTGATCAAGAGCGCAGAGGGTGCGGTGATCGGCGCGGTTGGCGCGAGCGGCGCACACGGCGATGAAGACGAAGCCGCCTGTTACGCAGGCCTGGCGGCCGCTGGTCTGCCGGTCGAACCCGCATGATGGTGTCACCGGCGCCTGATGCCGGCGGCAGATTGGATGAGGCGCAGCTTACCGCGCGTTACTGGCTTCTGTTTGCCACAGCCTCTTTCGTCGCGATCCTTGAGTTCTTCGATGTGTTCATCGTCGGCTTCCTGGTCGCCGTGGTCGGGCCGCAATGGAAGCTTACTTTCCTCCAGGCGGCGGCGATTCTCCTGGCCACGGGAATCGGCTCGATCTTCGGCGCCGGTTTTGGCGGCTATCTTGCCGATGTCCGTGGTCGCCGTACGGTCATGATCGTCGCCTCGCTTGGAACTGCCATCGGTTCGGCATCCATCGGACTTCTGCCTGAACGGGCTTGGCTGGGTTTCGCCGCTCTGCGCTTCGTCGTCGGCTTCGGGCAAGGTGCGCTCGCTGCGGCGATGCTGCCAATGCTGGTCGAATGGACACCGCTACGTTGGCGCACGTTGCTCACTTCGGTGCAGAATGTCTTCACATCCGTGGGCATCCTGCTCGCCTCAGCAGTCGCCGCGACTCTGTTGACGGTCATTGGCTGGCGCGGCGTCGCCTTGCTGGGCGCCGTCCCGGTGATGTCGGCCGTGCTAATCTGGCTTTTCATTCCTGAATCCCCGCGCTGGCTTATGGCCCACGGGCGCATCGAAGAGGCGTCCGAAGCGGCCAGGAAGGTGTTTGGATTCAAGCCCGCGCTTACAACCGATAGCAAAGCCCGACCAGCACGCACCTTTGCGGAACTTTTCACCTTTCCCGATCGGGTTATCTTGATCGCACTGGGTTGGGCAGCCTTCTCCACCATACAAACCTCGGTGCTGTATTGGGGGCCGACCATGTTGGCGATGAAACTTGGCGTTTCGGCAGCGGAAGCCGCAGGCATGTTTGTGGCAGTCTCGCTGGCCGGCGTAGCGGGCACCCTGTTGCTGGCAGTCGTCGCAAATGTGGTCGGGCGCTCCACCACGTGCCGATGGTCATTCTACATGATCGCAATGCTGCTTGTCCTTGCCGCGTTCGCCGGCGATCATCATTTTCTCGGCGTCTCCTCGTTTCTGGTGCTCTTGGCCGTCGCCGAAGGTCTGCTAGGCGGAGTGGTTGCAAATCTTTCGCCATATTCGGCCGAGTTGTGGCCTGCAGGGTTGGCCGGGCGAGGCGCCGGCTTTGCCCAGATGTGTAACGCATTGGGCAAGATCGTTGGGCCAGTGTTGCTGGCACTTGTTGCCGGCTCCGGCGACTACGTGACGCCAAAAGCAACCGCCGAGGCTATCATTCCGACCTTCTGGTTTCTCGGCGGGTTCGCGGCGATTGCCGCATTGGCCTTTACCATGATCCGGATCGAAACCCACCGGCGCCGAAGCCCGGTCTGACATATGCCGGGCCGTGCGAGTACTGACTTCAGTGATCTTGTACCGAGGATCAGGCCCCATTACCTGCGCGAGCGCAAAAAGCCGCCGAACTCGGCAAATTTTCGATATCGACCGCGTGTCGAACCGGCCGTCACCATACGCGTATGTTCGGGCCCGGAGGGCGCGCGGTTGATCCTTCGCCCCCCGGTTCATGTCAACGCAGCATCAGCTCCAGCCGTCCTGCGCCTCCAGGCTGGCGGCCAGGTCGCCAATGACGCGATAGCAATCGAGTACCTGGCCTACCGAACTGTTTGGCTCGCGCCCTTCCTTGATCGCGGCAACGAACTCGCGGTCCTGAAGCTCGATGCCGTTGTTTGACATCGCAACTCCCGACAGGTCAACAGGCTCCTCACGGCCCGTGACGAGGTCGTCGTAGCGCGCGATATACGTGCCGGTGTCGCCGATGTAGCGGAAAAATGTGCCCAGCGGTCCGTCGTTATTGAACGAGAGTGCAAGTGTCAGGATCTGACCGGCCTCGGTCTTGAGATGGATCGACATATCCATCGCAATACCGAGTTCGGGGTGCCTGGGCCCCTGCAGGACGTTGCCGGCGATCACCTTGCTGCCGGTCATGTACTGGAAGATGTCGATCGAGTGCGCGCTGTGGTGCCAGAGCAGGTGATCGGTCCAGCTGCGCGGCTCGCCTTTGGCGTTCATGTTCTTGCGGCGGAAGAAGAACGTCTCGATGTCCATAGCCTGGATGGTGAATTCTCCGGCATCGATCTTCTGTTTCACCCACTGGTGGCTCGGATTGAATCGCCGCGTGTGCCCGACCATGCAGACGAGGCCGGTTTGCCTTGCTCTGGCCTCCACAGCGAGGGCATCTTCCCAGCTGTCCGACAGCGGGATCTCGACCTGGACATGCTTGCCTGCGTCCATGCACTGGATCGCCTGGGCGGCGTGCATCTGTGTCGGGGTACAAAGGATCACCGCATCGACCCCGTCTTGCGCCAACGCTTCGGACAACTCGGTGCCCGAGTGTCGCACGCCGTACTTCGCGGCAACCTCCGCCGCCTGGTCCGCACCGCGTGAGATCACCGAGATGACCTCGACTCCATCGATGTTCCTGAGGCCGTCGAGATGCTTCTCGCCGAATGCGCCGGCGCCGATAAGCGCTATGCCCGTCATGGATGTTCTCCGATCAGTAGATCATTGGATAAGAGACTGCGCCGCGGCGCTGTTGCCCTCAAGCGTGGGGGAGGGGGGGACGGTGCCATCGACCGGCTCGAGCACGATGTGGCCGAGCGCGGTATTGCTGACTGGCACGTGGTAGTGTCGATGCAGGCACTTCGTCTCGCGGCCGAGCGCGCCGCGCATGATCAGCCACATGACCATCTCGATGCCCTCGCTGCCGGTCTCGCGCAGGTACTCGATGTGCGGGATCTGACGGAGATCCTGCGTGGCGCCGACAAGCTTGTCGAGAAACTTGTTGTCCCATTCGCGGTTGATGAGGCCGGCCCGCTTGCCCTGCAGCTGGTGGCTCATGCCGCCCGTGCCCCAGACATGGACATTGAGGTCCTCGTCAAAGCTGTTCACCGCGCGTGCGATCGCCTCGCCGAGCAACCAGCAGCGGTTGCCTGACGGCGGGGGGTAGGTGACGACATTGACAGCCAGCGGGATGACCCTTGTCGGCCATTCCCTGCAATCCTCGCCATACATCATCGTCAGCGGGACGGTCAGTCCGTGGTCGACGCTCATCCTGTTGAAGATAGTCATGTCGAATTCGTCGAGAATCAGGCTCTGCGCGATGTGCCATGCAAGATCGGGATGGCCGACGACGTCGGGCACCGGGCGCGGTCCGTAGCCCTCGTCGCACACCTTGAAGCGCTCTGCGCAGCCGATCGCAAAGGTAGGGATGATGTTCATGTCGAACGCCGATGCGTGGTCGTTGTAGACCAGCACGACAACGTCGGGCTTGCCCTCGCTCGCGATCCACTCGCGGGTCCATTGGTAGCCATCGAACGCCGGCTTGAAGACAGGGTCCTGCGTCTTCCCGTTGTCCGCGGCAAAGCCCAGGACGGGAATGTGGCTCGAGGCAATGCCGAAGGTGATCCTGGCCATCAGCTCTTGTCCCTGATCGAACGAACGCCCACCGGCGAGCGCCCGCCGGCCATCATCATCGCCTGGTATTCCTCGACGCTCATGCCGGTCATGGTGCTGACTGCCTGGACGAAGCTGAGCCCGTCGCTGGCGAAAACCTTGGCCAGGAAGTAGATGTTGCCGCCGAGGTCGAGCAGGCGATTGTAATCCCGCTCTAGCACTGCCTGTTTCTGCTCCTTACTCATCGGCCATTCGTCGAGATAGGCGGGTTCGTCGGCATGAAAGCGGTCGCGGCTCTCCGCCTGCATCAGGCTCATCGCGAACTGATTGAGGTGGTAGCCCTGGCGGGCGCGCTTCGCGGTGTAGACCCGGGTTCCGGGAATGTCGTCGAACTCGGCGAGATATTCGTGGATGTCGGTCATAGTCCGCGGTCCTTCAGGATCGCATCGAGCCGCGGGTAGACCCGGCGTGCGTTCCCCTCGAAAATCATATGTCGCTCCTCGTCCGGGATATCGAGCGCGTCGACATAACGCTTGGTGTCATCGAAATAGTGCCCGGTCTGCGGGTCGATCCCGCGTACCGCGCCGACCATTTCGCTGCCGAACAGGATGTTCTTGTTGGCGATGACGTCGGCCAGCAGGTCGATACCCGGCTGGTGATAGACGCACGTATCGAAAAACACGTTGTTCATCAGGTGCTGTCCGATGTCGGGTTGCTTGAGCATGTCGGCCAGACCGCGATAGCGCCCCCAATGATAGGGCACGGCACCGCCACCGTGAGGGATGATCAGCTTGAGTTCCGGAAAGTGGCCGAACAGGTCGCCCTGGAGCAGTTGCATGAAGGCAACGGTATCGGCCGCGAGATAGTACCCTCCGGTCGCATGCATCGCCGGATTGCAACTGCCGGAAACGTGGATCATCGCCGGAACACTCAGCTCGCACATCGCTTCGTAGATTGGGAACCAGTACTCGTCCGTGAGCGGGGGATGCTGGAAATATCCGCCGCCCGGATCGGGGTTGAGATTGCAGGCGACGAAATTCAGTTCCTCGACGCAGCGTCGTAGCTCGCGCACGCTCTCGCTGAGGTCCGACTTCGGGCTTTGCGGCAGCATGCATCCGCCGATGAACGTGTCGGGAAACAGTTGCGTGACACGGTAGATCAGGTCGTTGCACCGCCGCGCCCATTCGCTCGCCACCGACTGGTCGCCGACGTGCGGCGCCATCGCACTCGCGCGAGGGGAGAAGATCGTGAAGTCGGCGCCGCGCTCCTTGACCAGACGAAGCTGGTTGTCCTCGATGGTACGGCGGATATCGTCGTCGGAGATCTCGGGGTAGGGCGGGTATTCCGTTCCCGCCTTGAACGCAGCCTTCTGTGCCTCGCGCCACTCGTCGTGGGCCTTCGGCAGGACGGTGTAGTGACCGTGGCAATCGATGATCAGGCTCATGCGGCGTCCTCCGCCTTCGTGGTGGTCCTGGCGGCTGCGCGCTGGCGGCGGACGGTCCCGACGGTCATGGTCGGTTCGACACCCAGCGATCGCAGCGTATTGGCGGACTCTTCCATTTCCTCGGCCCGGCGAATGCCGTGCGTTGCCATGCGCTCGATGTTGTAGGCGGCCCGTTCGCGCCAGCCGATGTTCTTCTCGCTGGCATCGAGTGAGGAAAGCACCTCGTCCTCGACCCCCGCCGCGCGAGCGGCCGCCATCATCTCGTCAGTCAGCGCTTCTATGCCCTTGATCATGACCGATCGGATCATCTTGATCGCCGAGGCACGACCAACCTCGCCGCCAACGGAGCGCACGTTCGTAAAGCCGAGCGCACGCAAGGCATCGCACGCCACTTCGGCATAAGCGCTCGCGACGAGCAGCGGTACTGTGAGCCGCGCGGGGTTGACCGGCGCCACGACCGCTACGTCGACATAGCGTCCACCCGCCACCTCGATCATCGCCGCGGCCGCGCGCTTGGTGTCAGGGGCCGCCGAGTTCATATCGAACCAGAAGGCACCAGCGCGGATGAAAGGCGTGCAGTTGGCGACTGCCGCAAGCGCTTCACCCGCAGTGACGAGCGACAATACCGACACCGCATCCCTTAGCGCGGATTCCGCGTCAGGCGACGCTTCCAGACCGGCGCGAATGATGGCAGGCCGCCGCGACGCATCGATATCGAACGAACGACCGGCGCCGCTCCACGACGCGGCGTTCGTGAAAGTTTCACCGGCTTCCCCGAACCCGATTATGGCGATGGGCGATTGCATAGACGAAACGAGTTGCCCGCCGCACCTTCGTCTGGCCAATGAATAGCACGCCTTGTAGATTATTTTTTACGAAAAGTCTTTCGCAAGCTGGCGGAGCGTTTCGACGAAGCTGCGTTGCTGCCGCGTTGGATGCCAGTCCCGCCTCGTGGTGATCCCGATTGTTCGCGAAACCGTATTGCGCGGCGATGACGAACGGAGCAGGCCGGCGTCGATTTCGACACGGAGCTGGTCGGGAGACAAGAGCGTAAGGCTATCGGTATTCAGCAGGATCTCGCGAAGCGTGAGCACCGATCCGCACTCGATCGAGACATGCGGCAAGGCTTCGTTCTCTTCCGCAATCAATTCCGTCCAGAACCGTCGCAAAGGGGTCGATTCCGCCGGCAGAACCCATGGAAATTTCCGCAATTCGCCAGCCGGTATGCGGTCTTGCGCCGCGAGCGGATGGGACTGCCGCATGATGATCCTGGGATGGTCCTCGAAGGCCTTTTCGTGGGCAAGGTCATCGTAGTCACTGGCTGGACGCAGGGCGCCTAGCATGATGTCGATATCGCCATCACGCAGTGAGCCGACGAGTTCGTCGTGGCTGCCTTCGATCACCGCGACGTCGGTTGAGGGAAAACGCTCAATATGGCGGACGATCGCAGCGGGAAGCCAGCGTGCGCGCGAGAGCGGCATCGCGCCGATGACGATCCGGCCCTTGGCCAATCCAAGCCAGTCGGCGACTTCGGACAGACCGCTGCGCAAGTCGGCAAGCGCAAGCCTGAAATTGCGCGCCCTCGCGACGCCCTTGCCGGTCAGGGTCAGATAGCGTCCGCGCCTTTCCACCAGACGTTCGCCAAGCGCCAGCGACAGGTCGGATACGGCCCGATGGAGGGATGCTGGAGCAAGTCCCGTCCTCTCTGCCGCACCGGGATAACTCCCTGCCGCCGCGACCGCCAGAAACGCGCGCATCTGGGCGGCCGTGACACGGCGCGAGCCGATTCGCTCGAGCGCGCTGCGGACCCGTGGATCGAGCAGCCTTGCAGGCTCTCGCGGCATCATTCCGCCAGCCTGTCTATCGAACAGCCGGCACTCCAGATCACGCTCGAGGCGTGCGATCGCCTGGGTCAAGGCGGATTGTGTCAGGTGTATCGCCTCGGCTGCGCGGGTTACCGATCCGTGTTCGAACACGGCGGCGAAGGCGGCGAGGTGTCGGATGTTTGGAATGCTTTTGCTCACGCATCACAATTAGCATTTTATAATGCCATGTCCATACTTCCCACTGGAGCCCGGGCATACGAAGGGGCAAGGAGGTCTTCGAAAGGAGAGACGCCTTGGGCATCGTTGTGCAGAATATCGACCGCGCTGACCTTGCGTTGATCGACCGGCTTGCCGAATGCGGGGTCGCGACCATTCACGAAGCGCAAGGGCGGAAGGGATTGCTCGCGAGCTACATGCGGCCGATCTATTCCGGCGCGCGCATCGCCGGCAGCGCCGTGACGATCAGCGCGCCGCCGGGCGACAACTGGATGATCCACGTCGCGATTGAGCAGTTGCACGACGGCGACATCCTGCTGCTGGCACCGACCTCGCCCTGCGAGGACGGCTATTTCGGCGATCTTCTCGCGACGAGCGCCATGGCCCGCGGATGCCGCGGGCTGGTCATAGACGCCGGCGTGCGGGATGTCCGCGACCTTGCCGAGATGGGCTTTCCGGTGTGGTCGAAGGCGGTCTCTGCACAAGGCACGGTCAAGAATACCCTTGGCAGCGTCAATGTGCCGGTCGTCTGCGCCGGTGCCGCAATCGAGCCAGGTGATATCATTGTCGCCGACGATGACGGGGTCTGCGTGGTCAAGCGATCAGAGGCGGCCGACGTGCTCGAAAAGGCGAGGACCCGCGAAGCGAACGAGGTGGACAAGCGTGGAAAGCTCGCCAGCGGCATTCTCGGGCTAGACATATACAAGATGCGCGAGCGGCTTGAAGCTGAAGGCCTGAAGTACGTCTGATGCAGACCAGCGCGCCAGTGATGTGGATGCGCGGCGGGACGTCGAAAGGCGGCTATTTTCTCGCCGAAGATCTGCCCGCCGATGCGGCCGAGCGCGACGCGTTCCTTCTCCGGGTCATGGGTAGCCCTGATCCGCACCAGATCGACGGGATGGGTGGGGCGGACCCGCTGACCAGCAAGATCGCCGTCGTCGCGAAGTCCACGCGCGAGGGGGTCGATGTTGACTACCTTTTCCTGCAGGTCTTCGTCGACCAGGCGCTCGTGTCCGATCAACAGAACTGCGGCAACATCCTTGCCGGTGTCGGGCCCTTCGCGATCGAACGAGGACTGGTGCAGCCGTCGGGTGATACAACCCGTGTAGCGATCTTCATGGTGAACACCGGGCAGGTTGCGGTGGAAACCGTGCAGACGCCAGGCGGCCGCGTCGTCTACGCCGGAAACGCATCGATAGACGGCGTACCTGGCACCCACGCACCGATCCCGGTGCAATTCCGCGACACTTCAGGATCGAGCTGTGGTGCCCTGCTGCCCACCGGCAATGCCGTGGATATTATCGCAGGCGTTCGCTGCACCCTGATCGACAACGGCATGCCGTGCGTCGTCTTCCGGGCCGCAGATGTAGGTGCCACCGGGTACGAGAGCCGCGAGGTCCTCGAGAGTGAGGCAATGGCGCCCGTGCGCGCGAAAATCGAGGCGATCCGCCTTGTCGCCGGTCCAATGATGAATCTCGGCGACGTGACCGCCAAATCGGTTCCCAAAATGACGCTCGTCGCCGCTCCACGAAACGGCGGAGCGGTTACTGCGCGGGTGTTCATCCCGCATCGCGCGCACGCGAGCATCGGAGTGCTTGGCGCCGTTACCGCGGCGACGGCCTGTCTCGTCGAAGGTTCGCCGGCGGCCGACGTGGCCAATGTTCCCGAAGGAACGCGCAAGACCCTCAGCGTCGAGCACGCGTCAGGAGAAATGAGCTGCGTCCTCGAAACCAGTTCCGAAGGGCAAGTGGTAAGCGCCGCGCTGCTCCGTACTGCCCGCAAGCTGATGGACGGAACCGTCTATGTCTGATCGCGTCGTCTCGTGGCATCCGAACCCGTCGAAGCCGCGCTTCATCCCGCCGCCCGGAGCGGTTGATGCGCATTGCCACGTTTTTGGTCCGATCGCGCAGTTTCCGTTCAGTGCGAAGGCCAAATACCTGCCCGACGATGCTGGTCCGGAAATGCTGTTCGCACTGCGCGACCACCTCGGTTTTTCGAGGAACGTTATCGTCCAGGCTAGCTGTCATGGCACCGACAACGCTGCCACGCTCGATGCAATTGCGAAATCAAACGGCAAGGCACGCGGCGTCGCGGTAGTCGATCCGGCGATCTCCGAGGAGGAGCTGGCTGCGCTTCACGAAGGTGGCATTCGCGGGATTCGCTTCAACTTCCTCAAGCGCCTCGTCGACGATGCACCGAAGGACAAGTTCCTCGAAGTGAGTCGCCGACTGCCGGCCGGCTGGCACATAGTGATCTACTTCGAGGCGGACATTCTCGCAGAACTGCGCCCGTTCATGGACGCGATACCGGTACCTCTGGTCATAGATCACATGGGTCGGCCGGATGTGACGCAAGGCCCCGACGGCGCGGATATGCGCGCCTTCCGCGCCGTGCTCGACAGCAGGCCGGACATCCATTTCAAACCGACCTGTCCGGACCGGCTCGACCAGACGGGCGACCCGTGGAATGCGTTTGCGCGCGCGGTTGCCCCGCTCGTCGCCGACTACCCCGATCGCTGCATCTGGGGGACCGATTGGCCGCACCCCAACATGCAGGACAATCCGCCCGATGACGGGCACCTGGTCGACATCATTCCCCGCATCGCGCCAACCCTGGATCTGCAGGAGAAGCTGCTGGTGCGGAATCCGGAGCGGCTCTACTGGAAAGTCGACTGACCAGCAAAACCGTCTCATCGGCGTGAAGTCCAAACGATAGGAGCCATTTCGCGATAGGAAGCAGGCCGTGCTCGCCCAAGCGTATGATCGAGACGGTTGGGGCGAAGCAATGGAGCCTTGCTTGGCCATGCGGGATACTCTGCGTCGGAATTCGCTCTCCTATCGCTACCTTGATGCAGCGCAGCTCGTGAAGCACACTTTTGGGCTCTCGGCCGAAGCCAAGCGGGTCAACCGATCACCGGTCTTGCTGTATCTTTACGCCGAGCCAGCACCTGTGCCTGCCTCTGCCTGTTCAGAGCACCGTGCGGAAATCGAGAGCTTCTCAACCGCGGTGCGCGGCGCGCGTGTCCGGTTCGCTGCGACGAGTTGGGCTGACTGGCTGGATCGCTTTGCTGTGCCGACCGCGCCCCCCGCGGTAAGGGCGCATGCCGAAGCTCTGCGTCTCAAATTTCAGCCTTAGGTCGGCGAACTAAGTCGCTCCCGGACGCCAAGATCTGTGCTGGACCCGCCACAGATATTCCTGCCCTCCGCGCCGCCAGCCAAGTGGATCATTTCGAGGCCACGATTCTCCCGGAGAGCCGCAACGGAAAAATTATTCGACAGCTAGCCGTGCTACCTAGGCGGCTACCTAGCGCGACGACGTATCGTCTCAACCCAAATTTCAGTCCATGTAAGCTGTTGATTTAATGGAGAAAAATGGTGGACGCACTAGGGCTCGAACCTAGGACCCGCTGATTAAGAGCAATCTTTCCGTCCGGATGTGTTCGCGAGCGACCGCATCGATGTGCAGGTGTCCAGAGGATCTGGTCAACTGACTGCGATCCCGTCGAGGATCGGACAATCGGGTCTGCTGTCGCCGCTGCACCCTTCGGCCAGTTCCAGCAAGGCGCGCCGCATGGCTTCAAGTGCTGCGGCCTTGCGACCAAGGTCATCGGCATGCGCCAGGGCAACGGCCTTCACTTCACTGCTCGTCCGCTCGCGGTTGTCCCATAGGCCGAGGAGAGTGGTGATCTCCTCAAGCGAGAAGCCAAGGCCGCGGGCGTTGGCAATGAAGCGCAGGCGCTCGATCGATTGCGGCGAATAATCCCTGTAACCATTGTCGCGTCGGTCAGGGGGCGGCATCAACCCTACGCGCTCATAGTGCCGGATCATCCGCTCCGACACGCCAGTGGTCTTCGATGCCTGTCCGATGTTCATGGCCGCTGTTCGCCGAACTTCGGGTAGCGTCCTTGGTGGTGGCCGCCATGGAAGAAGTGCAGCAGCGGGCAGGCGAACAGGAATGCGTAAGGGATCAGCCCGAAGAAGTGCTGCCGGTGTTCCGGATAGAGCAGGAAAGCGGCGATCAGCGCGCCCGATGCCGCGGCCAGCAACCACGCGCGCTTGCTGGAAAGGCTCATAGCGCAATCCTCCTGAGACGCAGCGAATTACCGATGACGCTGACCGAGGAAAGCGCCATTGCCGCCGCTGCGATGATCGGTGAAAGCATGATGCCGAACAGTGGGTAGAGCGCGCCTGCAGCCACCGGGATACCAGCGACGTTGTAGGCAAAGGCGAAGAACAGGTTCTGCCGGATGTTGGTCATGGTTGCATGACTGAGGTGCCGGGCACGCGCTATCCCCGTCAAATCGCCCTTGAGCAGGGTGATCCCTGCGCTTTCAATCGCAACGTCTGTGCCGGTGCCCATGGCGATGCCGACATCGGCAGCGGCAAGCGCAGGGGCGTCGTTCACACCGTCGCCTGCCATCGCCACGATCCTGCCTTCGTCCCTCAAGCGCTTCACGATCGCGCTCTTCTGGTCGGGCAGGACATCGGCTTCGATGTCGTCGATACCAAGGCGCCGGGCGATGGCGTCTGCCGTGACGCGGTTGTCTCCGGTCAACATGATGACATGGATGCCCGCTTCGGCCAGTGCCTTGAGCGCGCCAGGCGTAGTCTGCTTAACCGGATCGGCAATGCCGATAGCACCCGCAACACGGCCATCGATGCCAAGGAAAATTGCGGTCGCCCCGTCAGCGCGCAGGGCGTCGGCACGTTGCGCCAGTTGGGCAGTCGAGATCCCTTGCTCCTCAAGAAAGCGGGCATTGCCAGCAACAAGCCGATGTCCATCGACGATTCCGGTGATGCCTTTGCCGACTGGCTGATCGACGTCGCCCGGTTCGCTGATTGCCAGTCCTTTGGCTTCGGCATCCCTGACAATGGCGAGAGCCAGCGGATGCTCGCTGCTGCGTTCGAGGCTGGCGGCAAGGCGCAACACCTCGCGGCTGTCGAACCCCTCGGCCGTCTCAATCGCGACCACCGCAGGCTTGCCTTCCGTAAGCGTGCCGGTCTTGTCCACGACAAGCGTATCGACCTTCTCCATGCGTTCGAGCGCCTCGGCATTCTTGATGAGAATACCGGCCTGGGCACCGCGTCCGACCCCCACCATGATCGACATCGGGGTTGCGAGGCCAAGCGCACAGGGGCAGGCGATGATCAGCACGGCCACCGCGGCAATCAGGCCATAGCCCATTGCCGGCGATGGGCCGACCAGGGACCAGACGACGAACGCGATCGCTGAGACCGCGATCACCGCCGGCACGAACCAGCCCGACACGGTGTCGGCAAGCCGCTGGATCGGCGCACGACTGCGCTGGGCTTCTGCTACCATCTGGACGATGCGCGCCAGCATGGTATCGCGCCCGATCTTCTCGGCGCGCATCACGAGGCCGCCGGTCTGGTTTATCGTGCCACCGATCAGCTTCGACGATGCCTCCTTGGTCACCGGCATGGACTCGCCAGTCACCATCGATTCATCGACGGTGCCGCGGCCCTCCAGCACCACGCCATCAACCGGAACTTTCTCGCCAGGGCGAACGCGTAGCGTGTCGCCGACCAGAACCTGGTCGAGTGTGATCTCCTCGTCACTACCATCGGGACGAACCCGGCGGGCGAGCTTGGGCGAAAGGTCGAGCAATGCGCGGATCGCACCGCTGGTTGTTTCCCGGGCACGCAGTTCAAGCAGTTGGCCAAGCAAGACCAGCACGGTAATGACCGCCGCTGCCTCGAAATAGACCGCGACTGAGCCGTCTATTGCGCGAAACGCGGCCGGGAAAATGCCGGGCGCGAGCGTCGCCGCCATGCTGTAGATCCAGGCGACGCCCGTTCCCATTGCGATCAGGGTGAACATGTTGAGGTGACCGCTTTTCACCGAGGCCCAGCCGCGTTCGAAAAATGGCCAACCCGCCCACAGGACCACCGGCGTCGCCAGAACCATCTGGATCAGGTTGGCGATGTTTCCATCCAGATAATGGCGCAGTCCAGTCAGATGCCCGCCCATTTCGAGTGCAACCACCGGCAAAGCGAGGATGAGGCCGATTACAAAGCGCCGCTTCATGTCGGCATATTCGGGCGACGGTCCATCGTTGAGCGTCGGCGTCATCGGTTCCAAGGCCATGCCGCAGATCGGGCAGCTTCCCGGCCCGGACTGCTGGACCTCCGGATGCATCGGGCAGGTCCAGATCGCGCCTTCTGGCACCGGTTCTGTCGGGCGCGGCGCATCGCTCATATAGCGCTCTGGATCAGCCCTGAACTTGGTTAGACAGGCAGCGCTGCAAAAGTAGTGATGGACGCCGCCGTGGGTCGTGACATGCGGCGTGGTCGCCGGGTCGACGCTCATTCCGCAAACGGGGTCGATAGCCGTTCCCGGGGTTTCCGGTCCGGAATGGGCGCAATGCGCGTGGTTGTGTTGCGACTCGGTCATGCCTCATGCTCCTCTGGTCGCCAGCTTCATCAACCCTGACATCATGTCAGGGTCAAGCAGTAATTCATCCTTTCGCGATGGCAAGCTCCAGCGTACCCAGCCAGGCCACCAAGGCGAGGATCGTAAGGGCAGCAGACGACTCCAGAACCAGGCTTTGCCGAAGACCGCGTAACGCGTGGGCGAGGTCGTCTTGTTCGATTGCTGCACCTAGTGTGGGCGTTAGGCGCCAACAGTTGGCACTCGCCAACACCAGCATGGCAGCGAACAGTCCGAGCTTGATGAGCAGGAGTTTTCCGTAGCGCGAAGCGAACAAGGTGTCCGGATGAGGCAAGCCCATCAGGCTCAGGCTGTTGATGAGGCCCGTGAGAACGATCAACCCGACCGCAAGCGTCCCAACCCGCGAAAATTGTTCAAGAGCCCGATGCGCTATCCTGATCTGCGCATCGGATTGGTGCGCCATTGGCTGAAAGAGCAGCCAGGCGAACGCGGCAATTCCGCCGATCCAAACAGCCGCCGCCAGCATGTGGACGATGTCGCTCAGCCGGTGGAGAGTTCCGGTCCACCCTTCGGTTGCGCCGGCATGGCCCGTCCAGACCAGCGTGGCGATAGCCACCGCCGTCGAAGCAAGCAGCCAGTATCTTGCAAGGTGTGGGCTTCGGCCAAGCGCGAGGGCGGCAACCAAGGCAATTGCAACTGCCACCATACGCACGACCCAGGCGCTGCCAATGGCGCTCTGTGTGACGATTTCCCCGATGACCGAGGCATCGGCTGCCCAGAGGCTTGTCCCCATCATGGCTGCGACAAGCGCAATCATGCCGGCGCCAGACAGCAGCAGTCCGAGCAGCGAAAGGATGAGGGCAGGTTTGGCCAGCGGCAGCAAGGCAGTGCCTCGCTCCTCGGGTTTCAGCGCGTAAAGCGTGAAGGCCGTCACACCTGCCAGCACCATCAGATCGGCGTAAAGCGCGAACCGGATGGCGATGACAGGCAGGTTGTCCATGTCTTCAGCGCACGGTGAAGCTGAAGTTGCCGCCCATGCGATGTGTGTCGGCTCCGGCCGCGCTCCAGGTCACGCGGTAAGTCCCGCTGGCCAGCGGCCGACGGAGCAGCAAAGTCATCGATTTCCTGTCATTGCCGAGCCGGGCGGTGAAACCCGTGATCGGCATCGGCGCATGGTTTGGCATACCCGGCATTCCGGTCATTGCGATCTCGGCCCTTGCCGTTGCGCCGATCACGGCCTCATTGAAGCGCAGTTCGACCTTTGTCGGCGCTGCGACCGTGGCATTGGCTGTCGGGGTCGAAGACACGAGCTGCGTATGCGCGCTGGCAACCTGCGGCACGATGAGCCCCAGAGTCGCAACGGCAAAGGCAAGGCTGGGCAAACGCATCAGTTATCTCCTTGGAAATGGCTATCAGGTTGAGATACGCGGCCCGGAACAGCATCCCTCAAATTGGGCTGGTTCAATTTTTCTGAGGGATCGGGGATATGGCTGCGTATAGGATCACAAGACCTCGGGAGACCCACCATGTCCGACCTTGATCAGGCGCTCCGCCGCCTGGGCACACTTCCGGCTCCTTCGGGGCTGGCGACTATCGACGATGCTGTGCTTGCCGGACTGGCTGCGAGCCGCCGTGAGGCTGCGGCTGGGTCGCGGCTGATGGGTTTTGCCGCAGCCCTGGCGCTGGTGGTCGGCGTAGCCGGTGGCGGACTAGCGGGCGGCGAACCCGCCACGGCTCAGCCCATCTCTCCCTTTGCGCCTGACAATCCCCTCGCACCTTCGACCTTGCTGGATGTCCACCCGTGAATTGGACCACGCGGCTGATCCTGATCGCGCTTGTCGCATTTGCAGCGGCGCTGGGCGGCACTTATGCTGGCCGCGTCCTGTTCGCACCGGAAAGGCAGAGCGAGACCGAACTCCACGCCTTGCTGCACAGCGAGCTCGAACTCGATGCCGCACAGGAAGCAAAGATCGAGGCAATCGAGCAGCGTTTTGCCACACGCCGCAAGGCGCTCGAACTCGAGATGCGGGCCGCCAATGCCCATCTGGCCGAAGCGATGGAATTGGAGCACGGCTATGGTCCGCAAGTCACCACCGCCATCGACCACACCCACAAGGTCATGGGTGAAATGCAGAAGGAAACGCTTGAGCATCTCTTTGCCATGCGCGCCGTCCTGAGGCCTGATCAGGCGGCCAAATTCGACAGGTCGGTTACCAGAGCCCTTACCCCAGAAGTGCGGTGAGCCTTCCGCTGTCCGAGGGGAGCGACGGCGAGCTCGCGGCACTGGCGCTCGCGGGCCGGCAGGACGCTTATCGCGAATTGCTGGCGCGCCACCGTGACGCTGTGTTTCGCTTGGTGCGAGCGTCAGTCGGCGATCCGCACGAGGCCATCGACGTCACCCAGGAAACCTTCATTGCCGCGTTCTCGGCCCTTGGGCGTTACGACCATGGGCGACCGTTTCTGGCATGGCTCAAGCACATTGCGCTCAACAAGTGCCGGGACTGGGGACGAAGGCGCAAGGTGCGCGCCTTCTTCACGCGCGCAGTGCCGCTCGAGATGGCTTTCGATGTTTCAGACGATGCCATTCCCGCCGATGTGCAAGCGGCAGACCGGGCCGAGCTGGCGCGCGTGACCACTGCCATATCCCGCTTGCCATCCCGTCTGCGCGAGGCCCTGGTCCTCCGCACGATCGATGGCCTCGGCCAGGCCGAAGCTGCCGAGGTGCTCGGTGTCAGCGAGAAGACGGTCGAGACCCGCCTCTACCGGGCCAGGGCGAAATTAAAGGCGATGATTGGCGACCAGATCTGAGGGCTAGGGAAAGCGGCTGCGTAAAGGACGATGAAGCCGTCAATCTTACCGGATACCACTCATGCATTCTTTTGCGCTCGATCGCCGTACCCTCATTCGTTCGGCTGCTTTGGGGGGCGGGGGCCTCGCGCTTTCGGCAGCGCTCCCCGCGTGGGCGCGCAGTGGAACTCCTGGCCTCGCAGGCCCGATGTCCGTGGTGTCCGGGGAGCAAATCGCACTATCCATCGGTCATGCCTCGCTCCGGGTCGGCGGACGTGATGGGCATGCCATCGGCATCAACGGTGCGACACCGGGCCCGGTCATCCGGTTAAAGGAGGGCCAGAAGGTTCGCCTCGCGGTGAACAACACGCTGAACGAGGAAACCTCAATTCATTGGCACGGGCTGCTCGTGCCCTTCCAGATGGACGGCGTGCCGGGGGTGAGCTTTCCGGGGATCAAGGTCGGCCAGACCTTCGTGTACGAGTTCCCCGTCAAGCAGTCTGGCACCTATTGGTATCACAGCCACTCCGGCATGCAGGAAGCGATGGGCATGTATGGCGCGATCGTCATCGATCCCGCCGCGCCCGATCCGGTCGCCTATGACCGTGAACATGTAATCATGCTCGCCGACTGGAGCTTCATGCATCCGCATACCCAGCTGCGGAAGCTGAAGGCGCAGCCTGGCTACTTCAACATGCAGAAGCAGACCCTCTCAGGCCTGCTCGCGGGCAAGGACCAGTCGGCCTCCGAACGCCGCATATGGGCCGGGATGCGGATGGACCCGACCGACATTTCCGACGTCACCGGCGCAACCTATCATTTCATGGTCAACGGCCATGACAGTGCCGCGAACTGGACCGGACTGTTCGCACCTGGCGAGCGGGTGCGCCTGCGCATCATCAATGCAGCCGCCATGACGAATTTCAATGTCCGGATTCCGGGTCTCGCGATGACGGTGGTCGCCGCAGATGGGCAAAACGTGCAGCCGGTCGAGACCGACGAACTCCAGATCGGCATCGCGGAGACCTATGACGTGATCGTCGAACCCAGGGCCGACGAGGCCTATGGCTTCATTGCCGAGGCCATCGATCGCTCCGGTCAGGTGCGCGCGACGCTTGCTCCGCGCCTCGGCATGGTCGCGCCGATTCCGCCAATCCGCGAACGTCCGCTGCTCACCATGAAGGACATGGGCATGGGCGATATGGCTGCACCCGGTGCCGATGCGAGTACAGCTGATCACGCAGCCATGGGCCACGCCATGCCCGGGATGGATCACGGCTCGATGAAGATGCGCGATCCCGCGGTCGCGCCGCAGGTCAAAATGGGACCAGGCGTTGCGACGCTTTCGCCAATGCCCATGGACCGCACGGGCGAACGTCCGACCGGTCTTGAGAAGGTCGGGCACCGGGTGCTGACCTACCGCGACCTCAAATCGCTCGCGCCCAATCCAGACAAGCGCACGCCGTCACGCGAGATCGATCTGCACCTGACCGCCAACATGGAGCGCTACATGTGGTCCTTCGACGGCGAGAAGTTCAGCGAAAATACGGAGCCAATCCCGTTCCGCCACATGGAGCGGGTGCGCATCAATCTCATTAACGACACCATGATGCCCCATCCGATTCACTTGCACGGACACTTCTTCGAACTGGTTACTGGGAGTCCCGGCCATCATCCGCTGAAACACACGGTCAACGTCCTGCCCGGCGGCAGGGTCTCGTTCGATCTGACTGCCGATGAGCTCGGCGACTGGGCATTCCACTGTCACATGCTGCTGCATATGATGTCGGGGATGTTCCGGGTCGTGACCGTGCGCCATGAGGAGGACGCGGCATGAAGGCGACCCTTCTCATCAGCGCTGCTGTCTTGTTGGCAACGCCCGGCTTTGCGGTGGCCCAATCCTCCATGCCAGGCATGGAAATGAAGGATGCGCCCGGCACAGTTGCTCGAGGCGAGGCAGCGCCGGCTGCAATGGACCATTCCGGCCATAGTCAGCCCGAAGCTGCAGTTCCCGCGCCTGTCGCAGTCGATCCCCATGCCGGACACGCTGCCGAGCCTAAGCCAGCCGGTCCGCCACGGCCTGAAGCCATCGATCACTCCGGCCATGATATGAATGCCATGACGGGCATGTCCGAGGGTGATCCGGCTATCGGAACTGCTCCCGCCCCTGCGCCGCCAGGCGACCATGCCGCGGATACCGTGTTCGATCCCGCTGAGATGGCGCGCGCGCGCGAAGCTTTACGGCGAGAGAATGGAGCCTTCAGCGGGTCGATGGTGCTCTTCGATCTCGCCGAATTCCAGGCGCGCAAGGGTAGGGACGGTTATCGTTGGGCAGGCGAGGCCTGGTTCGGCGGTGACGTCGAGCGCCTCCTGATCAAAACAGAGGGCGAGGGCGCATTCGGCGAGCCGATCGAGGATCTGGAAATCCAGGCACTCTATTCACGTGCCATCTCGCCGTTCTGGAATGCCCATGTCGGCTTGCGGCACGATATAGTGCCCAATCCCTCGCGGACTTATGCCGTGCTCGGGGTAGAGGGAATCGCGCCTTACTGGTTCCATTTGACGGGGCAGATGTTCCTCTCCGACAAGGGTGACATCCGGGCTCGCCTTGAGGGAAGCTACGATGAGCGGATCACCCAGCGCCTGATCTTCCAGCCTCGAGCGGAACTTAATTTCTCCGCTCAGGACATGCCCGTGATCGGGGTGGGATCAGGACTCACCGACTTCGAACTGGGTGCGCGCTTGCGCTATGAGATCCGACGCGAGCTCGCGCCCTATGTTGGCGTGGAATGGAGCCGGAAGGCGGGTGACACCGCGCGTTTGGCACGGCTCGCAGGAGAAGATCCAGATGCGGTCAGTTTTGTCGCTGGCGTCAGGGTTTGGTTCTGATTCTGATGGCAATGCACAAAGACTTTGGCTGGACCGACGGGTCGCAACGGAGCAGGACTTGATGCTATGAAATCGGTCGTCGCTCTCATTGTTGCGCTAGCATTGGCGTTCGGCGCAGGACCGCTTTGTGCCGCCCCGGCAGCGGCTTCGATGCAGACTGCTAACATGGAATGCGGCGACATGCCGGGAAGCGGCGACCGCTCACATCATCATGGCGCACCGGACGTGGCGCGGGTCTGTCATGCGTGCCTCTTTGCTGCGCCTGCCATCGGCACCAATCTGAATGCCATACGATGGGACTGGATCGGCCCGGAGATCCGGGCGCCCCAAAGCCTGTCCGGATTGAAGTCCGAGCCACCGACACCGCCCCCGCGCCAGCCGGTTTCCCGATCCGTTTCAATCTTATCTGGAGAATACACATGAAATCCAAGTATCTTCTGGGCGCCCTGGTGCTCTCGCTTTCTACAGCCGCGTTTGCAGCCGAGCCTGCACCGACGCCAGAGAAGTCGTGCTGTTGCTGCAAGAAGGACGAGCTCGGCCAAATGGCCTGCTGCAAGGAGCATGGCGAGCAGGCTGGTGAGCATGCTGGTCACGACATGAGCGGCATGGATCACAAGTAAGCAATGGTGCGCGGAGGGTGGTCCGCTACCCTCCGCGTATTGCCATGTGAGTACTGGCAAATGCGGACTGGACCTTAGTTTACACCGGAGCGGTTCAGCGGCCACCCGCGGATAAGGAGATCACATATGCGAAAGCTCGTTTTGGCACTGGCGCTGTTTTCGACCCCCGCGCTAGCGGCAGGCGACATCCTGATGCATCGCGATCCGGGGTGTGGGTGCTGCGAACAATGGGCTGCGCGGGTTCGGCAGGCCTTCGGCAGAAATGTGCGAATCGTCGATGACGCGAACCGTACCGCGTTCCAGCGGCAGGTGGGTCTTCCCGCAAACCTGGTGTCATGCCACACCGCGATCGTGGACGGGATCGCCTTCGAGGGACACGTTCCTATTGCGGACATGCGCCGCGTACTGGCGAGCCGCCCGAAAGGTGTTCGTGGGCTTGCAGTTGCGGGAATGCCCATCGGATCGCCGGGCATGGAGGTGCCGGGTGTTCGCGCGCAACGGTATAACGTCATTGCCTTCGGGGCCGCGCGCACCAGCGTATACGCACAGCATTAGTCGTCGCATTAAAAGCGAGCGTCTTAATCTCCGCTCCCGCGAAACCCGGAGCACATCCGGGCAAATCGAATGAGAGCGGGGCAAGATGCTTCCGCGAGTTGTGTTACGTTTGGAGCGGGGGCGTTTTCGCCTTGATCGCGATGAAGGCCGCGCCTGCAGTCGTCCTTCGCCCAAGCCAGCCCGCTCGGACGTACCACGCAATTCGGAGAGGCGCTTTCACAGCCGAACATCCCAACGAGCGAGTAACGCCGCCATGCCGACGTACAGGACGATGGTGAGAGCGCAGCCGGCCGCGAGTGCGGGCCAGAACGCGAAGCCGCGCTTGAGCAGAACCGGGATCAGCAGGAAGATCGGCAGGCTCGGAAGAACGTACCAGAACGTGGCTTGCGAATAGCTGGCCGTACGCGCTGCGTCGCCAGTGTCGCGCCAGAGCCAGATCATGCTGAGCACGGCGACAAGCGGGAGCGATGCCAGCAATGCGCCAAGTCCAGCGCTCCGGCGGGCGACTTCGGAAACCACAACAATGATGATCGCCGAGATAGCGGTTTTGACGACCAGATAGATCATTCGTGGTCTCCGTTGCACATGGTGTGATCCCCCAGCGCCTCGATCACTCGACAATCGGCGGCAAGTCCGCCCCGGCAGCGACCGATAATGCGCGACAGTTCGTCGCGCAGGGTAACGAGTTGGCCGATCTTCTCTTCGACCTGCGCCAGATGCCGGGTGGCGATCCGGTCGGCCTCGGAACACTCGCGCTCGGGATGGTCGGCCAGATCGAGCAGCGAGCGCACTTCCTCGATGGTGAAGCCAAGCTCACGTGAATGACGGACAAAGGCGAGCCGCGTGCGATGTGCTTCGCCATAGGAGCGGTAATTTGCCGCAGTCCGCGCCGGTTCGGGCAGCAGACCGATCCGCTCGTAATAGCGGATCGTCTCGATGTTGGTTCCGGTCGCCCTGGACAGTTCGCCGATTTTCATCGCTTGACCCTGTAGTTGCTACAGGGTGCATATAGAGGGCCGACTCGAACGAACCAAGGAGTTTCAGCCATGGCGGACAGTTGCTGCGACAGTTCCTGCAGTGACGACACCGCGCGCAATGATCCTGCGTGGCGCAGGGCGTTGTGGATCGCGCTCGTCGTCAATGCCGTGATGTTTTTCGTCGAGATCATCGCGGGTGCCGCATCGGGATCCCGCTCGCTACAGGCTGACGCGCTCGATTTTCTGGGGGATGCCGCGAACTATGCGATCAGCCTTGGCGTCGCCGGCATGGCGCTTGTCTGGCGGGCGCGGACCGCACTGGTCAAAGGGCTGACCATTCTGACTTTTGCGCTCGGGGTGATGGTCTCGGCGGTCTGGGGCCTTGTTGCTGGAACCCAGCCCGATCCTTGGGCGATGACAGGCATCGGCGCTCTCGCGCTGGTGACGAACATCTCGGTGGCGCTCCTGCTCTATCGTTTCCGGTCGGGTGACGCCAACATGCGATCAGTCTGGGTCTGCTCGCGCAACGATGCGATCAACAACCTGCTGGTGATTGGCGCGGGCTTCGTGGTGCTGTGGACGGGCAGCGGTGTCAACGTCGGGGTAAAATTGTGCAAGATTCCGGTGTAAAACTGTACCAGTTGG
>VFQS010000288.1_pt1 | contig 62725 bp, 59 predicted proteins | sample 3512361 | NCBI WGS metagenome assembly VFQS01 (sample SAMN10412375, study PRJNA504923) | tailings metagenome | isolation source: Relicate 1 Philex TSF3 active mining | place: Philippines | reverse complement strand
CAGATCAGAGCTACCGCGCAATGATCAACCTCGCCGCCATCAAAATTGCGCTACGCTAAATGTCCACAGCCCTTAGTCTGGACCTATTGCCATGCCATCGACCGGCACGACCTGGCGCTGGTGCGCAGCCTCTATCACGACGATGCGGTGGACGACCACAGCCCGATGTTCATCGGCTCGCCCGACGAATACGTCGCCTGGCTGCCCGCGATGCTGGCCAACTGGCAGCTGACGGCGCACACGATCACCGCGATGCAGTTCCTGATCGCGGGCGACCTGGCGGAAGGCGAGCTGGCAAGCACGGCCTATCACCGCACGGCCGATGGAAGCCGTGAGGTTATCGCCCACGGCCGCTATCTCGACCGCTATCGCAAGGCCGATGGGGTGTGGAAATTCCAGCACCGCTCGCTCGTGCTGGACTGGCTGGAGGACCGCCCGGTCCAGCGCGGCGATGGTCCCGGCATCGAGCAGGGCCTTACCACCGGTCAGCCGGGGCGCACCGACCCGATCTATGCGCGCCTGCCGCTGTTCGCGGCAGACCGGCTTACGCGGGCATGAGCGATCCGCCGTTGACGTGAATGACCTGGCCGTTGACCCAGGCCCCATCGCCCGACAGCAACAGCGCCACCATCGCCGCAATATCGTCCGCACTCCCCACGCGCGTGCTGGGGGCGCGCGCCAGGTAACCGTCGATCAGGGCCTGCGGAACCTGCCCGCCCGCGATCATCTCTGGCGTCATCACGAACCCGGGCGCCACGCAGTTCGCGCGGATGCCCGCGCTGCCCCAGCGCGTCGCAACATGGCGCATCAGGGCGTTGAGCCCGCTCTTCGATGCGGCATAGGCCGGACGCTGGCCATCGCCGGCATGGGATGCCCCGGAACTCGTGTAGACCAGCGCCCCGCCCCCGGCCGCCAGCAGGTGCGGCAAAGCCGCGCGGGTGCACAGCAGGTGCCCACGCAAGTTGACCGCAAGGGTGCGGTCGAACACGGCCAGATCCAGATCGAGCGCGTCGGTATCCTCGAAAATGACGCGCAGATCGGCCGCGTTGACGTGCACCCCGTCAAGCCGCCCCAGCCAGGCGGTCGCATCAGCAAAGGCGGTCTGCACCGCACCCTCGTCGGCAATGTCGATGGCCACCGCATGCGCCGCCGCGCCGAGTTCGGCGGCGACCCCGCGCGCCGCCGCCAGGTTGATGTCGGCAACGCAAACCCTGGCGCCTTCGCGCACCAGCCGCCGCGCCGTTGCCGCGCCGATCCCGGTGCCTGCCCCGACGATCAGGATCGCCTTGCCCTGCATTCGTTCCGTCATCGTCCTCTCCGAGTTGTCGTTTATCCCAGCAAGTGGCCGGTCAGGTCGCCCGCCATGTCGAAATGGCTGTAATCCCGGCTGGCAAAGTGCCACTCGCCGCCATGGCGCCGAAAGGCGTCATGATACCGCCCCGCCGCGATGACTTGCAGTGGCTTGTCATCCACCTGTTGCAGCACCGTGTAGTACGATCGGCAAGTCGCCGTGCCGATGGCCTCATCAACCGCAATGATCGGATTGGTGACGAGATGCTTCGTGCGCGGCGTGCCGCAGGGATAGAGCACGATCCGGCTGCGCCAGATGCCCAGCAATTCCGCCCCATCGGTTTCGCGCCCACCCGCCAGGATGATCGTCGCCTGGTCAAACAAGGCTGCCGCGCCTTCGAAATCGCCCGCGTCGAAGCGTTCGGCATACGTGTAGAGCAGGTTGGCAATCGCGGTTTCGGCAAGCATGGACGCGCCCCTTTCCTGGGCTTGATGCAGACTGTGGCCGAATGTGTGCCACCCGGCCCGGACTGCGGATTGCACCGCCTCTCGCATGATGCTTAGTCATGGTCTGGCCCCGGTGGCAACGGCCACCTGGCAAGGGAAGGAACGCTGGCGGACATGAACGGGCGGCACCGCGTGCTCTATGCGGGATCCCGGCTCCACACCCCGGTGCTGGAGCGGCTTGCCCCTGCCCGCGCGGCCGGATTCACCGCCATTTCGATCTGGCCCAGCGACGTGCGCGGGATGGAGCTGGACGCGGTCCGGCAACAGGTGAACGCTGCCGGTCTGGTGGTTACCGAAGTGGAGATGATCGGCAACTGGCTGCCCACCCACGCCGCCGCGCCCGATGGTGTCTGGCGGGCAGTGAAATGGCAGACGGCGGATCGCCTGCTGCCGCTTGCCGCCGCGCTGGGCGCGCAGACCGTTTCGGCCAGCGAGCTGTTCGGCGTATCCGATCCCCTCCCCGAAATCGCCCGCCATTTCCGCACACTCTGCCACCACGCTGCCGACCACGGCCTGCGGATCGCACTGGAATTCGTGCCAACGGGTGCGGTGCCGTCGCTCGCGGCAGCCTGGGAAGTGATCCAGCGCGCCGATTGCCTCAATGGCGGGCTGATGATCGACAGCTGGCACTTTCATCGCAGCGGATCATCGCTGGATCAGTTGTCGCGGATACCGGGCGACCGGATCTTCTCGGTCCAGCTTTCCGACGCCAGCGCAGGACCGGAAGCGGACCTGACCGCCGGCATGACCAATCGCCTGCGCCCCGGCGCTGGGGCCATCCCCTGGCTTGGCTTCATGCAGGCCTTGTCCGCCACGGGCACCACGTGCCCCATCGGCATCGAAGCCTTTGCAAGGGACATCGATGCCCTGCCCACCGACACCGCGATGCAGGCCTGCGCCGATGCGCTGGACGCCTGCCTTGCTCTTTCCGACATGACCATGGAAGCTCTGTAATGACCTCGAACCGCTATCCCCACCTGCTCTCCCCCGGCAAGATCGGCACGCTGGAGCTGAAGAACCGCATCGCCGTGACGGCAATGGGCGTCAGCCTGTCGGAAGACGATGGCACCGTTGGCGAACAGCTGATTGCCTATCACGAGGAGCAGGCGCGCGGCGGCGCGGGCCTGATCATTTCGGGCGTGGCCGGGGTGGCCTGGCCGGTCGGCCAGGTGGCGTGGCAGCAAACCGCGATTTCGGATGACAAGTTCATTCCCGGCCTCAAGGCGCTGACCGACCGGGTCCATGCCCACGGCGCGAAAATCGCGGTGCAGCTGCACCACGGCGGGCTGGTCGCGGGTTACTCGCATGCACGCTATGGTCATCCGCTCTGGGCGCCCAGCCTGCCCCCCGCCCCCAAGGGCAACTTCACCGAACATTTCCTGATGGAAGAGCTGGCCGGGATGGCGGGCATGAAGCCGCCGGAAATCAAGGTGCTGGAGCAGGCCGACATCGATCTGGTCGTCGCCCAGTTCGGCGCTGGCGCGCGCCGGGCCAAGGCCGCCGGGTTCGATGGGCTGGAGATCCACGCCGGGCATGGCTATCTGCTGTCCAGCTTCGTCTCGCCCTATACCAACAAGCGCACCGACCAGTACGGCGGCCCGCTGGAAAATCGCCTGCGGCTGCTGCTGGAAGTATTGGCAGCGGTCCGCGCCGAAGTGGGGGCGGACTATCCGGTGTGGGTCAAGCTGGACTCGCGCGAGATCGGCAAGGACGGCATCACGATCGAGGACGGCAAGGCCGCTGCCCGCATGCTGGAAGCCGCCGGGGCCGACGCCATTACCGTCACCACCTATCACGAAACCGGCAAGGGCGCGCTCCATTCGGAATCGCACACCCCGCACGTGGAAAGCTTCAACCTGCCCGCCACGGCAGAGATGCGCAGCGCAGTCAGCATCCCGGTGATCGGATCGGGCCGGGTCGAGCCGGAGACGGCGGACAAGGCCATTGGTTCGGGCGAGCTGGATTTCGTGGCAATGGGCCGCAAGCTGCTGGCTGACCCGGCGCTGCCCAACAAGCTGCTGGCGGGCAACCCGGACAAGGTGCGCCCCTGCGTCTATTGCTACACCTGCATCAGCGCGATCTACATGGGCGGCGGGGCACGCTGCGCGGTCAACCCGGACCTCAGCTTCGAACATGAACCGGCTGAACTGAAGGCCTCAGCACCCAAGCGCGTGGCCGTGATCGGTGGCGGTCCGGGCGGCATGGAAAGCGCACGGCGCCTGGCCGCGCTGGGCCACAAGGTGACGCTGATCGAACAGAGCGAACGCCTGGGCGGCACGCTCCGCTTCGCCAGCCTGGCCTATCCCGCCAACGAACGCCTGCTGGACTGGCTGCGCCAGGAAGTGGCCGAAGCGGACATCGACGTGCGCCTGTCCACCACGGCCACGCCCGAATTGCTGCGCAGCCTGAACGTCGACGACGTGATCGTGGCGACTGGCGCCATCCGCGGCATGCCTGAGATTCCGGGCGGCGAATTGGCGCACGTGTTCTCTGGCGACGACATGCGCCGGATGATGCTGGGCGAAAGCTCTGAAGAACTGAAGCGCAAGACCGGCCTGTTCACCCGCCTCGCCACCAAGGTCGGCGCGGCGACCGGGGCAACCGCCAATCTGGCGCTGGTGCGGAAGGCCACCCATGCGTGGATGCCGCTGGGTGACAACATCGCCATCATCGGCGGCGAACTGGTCGGCATCGAACTCGCCGAGTTCCTGGCCGAGCGTGGCCGCACCGTGAACGTGATCGAGGAAGCCCCGCGTCTGGGCAAGGGGCTGACGCTGGTGCGGCGCATGCGCATCCTGACCGAACTGGCCGAACACGGCGTCGGCCTGCATGGCGGCGCCAGCGCGGTGACCATCGGGCCGAAAGAGGTCACGTTCACGGACATGCAGGGCAATGTGCAGACCGTGCCGGCGGACAACGTGATCGTCGCCAAGGGCGCGGCGGGCGACCAGAAGCTGGCGGACACGCTGAGCGCGGCGGGCTTCCGGGTCCACCCGATCGGCGATGCCACCGGCGTCGGTTACATCGAAGGTGCCATGCACGGCGCCCGCGCGGCGGTGCGGGCAATTGCCGGGGTCGCGGCTTGAGCCTCGACCTGCTGCTGGCAGAGCGGGCCATCGCCCGCGCCCTCACCCGGATCGCGCGCGCCATGGACGCGCGCGACTGGGATGGGCTGGCGGCGGAGCTGACCGAAGACGCAACCGCCGAACTGGGCACCGGGCCACTCACCGGCCCGGCCGCCATCATCGGCCTGATCCGCAGCTATCTGGATGCATGCGGCCCCACGCAGCACCTGCTGGGCAACCTGCTCGTCGAAGTGGACGGCGACCGGGCCAGCAGCCGCTGCTACGTCAGCGACATGCACCTTGGCCCCGCCGGACAGCAGGACATTACCTTCGCCACACTGGGCGACTATCACGACCAGTGGCGCTGCATCGCCGGCACATGGAAACTGGCCCACCGTACCAAGCTGAACCGCGCGCACATCGGCAGTTTTGCGGTGTTTGGCGGGTAACGCTTTACCCGCGCAGTTCGGTTTTCAGCACCTTGCCGCTGGCATTGCGAGGCAGATCCTCCACGAAGGCAAAGCTGCGCGGCACCTTGTAGTTTGCCATGTTCTCGCGGCTCCAGCCGATCAGTTCGGCCTCGGTCGCGGCCGCACCGGGGCGCAGCACGACATAGGCCTTGCCGACTTCGCCCATGCGCTCGTCCGGCACGCCGACCACCGCGACCATGGCAATCGCCGGATGGACCGCCAGCAGCTTCTCCACTTCGGCCGGATAGACGTTGAAGCCGCCGGAGATATACAGGTCCTTCATGCGGTCGGTGATCCGCACGTATCCGGCCTCGTCCATCGTCCCGACATCGCCGGTGTGGAGCCAGCCGTCAGCGTCGATCGCTTCCGCCGTCGCCTCCGGATCGTCAAGGTAGCCCAGCATCACGCCCTGCCCGCGCACCAGGATTTCCCCGGCCTCGCCGCGCGGCACTTCGCGGCCCTCGGCATCGGCAATGATCACTTCATTGCCGGGAATGGCCGCGCCACAGGTCTGCGCGATCAGCTCCACCGGATCGCCGGGGCGGCAGCCGGTGATGTTGACGCATTCGGTCATGCCATAGGCAGTGATGATGTCACGGATGCCCAGTTCGCTGCGGATGCGCTCCACCAGCACTGGCGGCACGGTGGCCGCGCCCGTCGTTCCGCCGCGCAGGGAAGAGGTGTCGAACGGAGCCTTTTCCAGCTCGGTCAGCAGCATCTGGAACACGGTCGGCGGTCCGGGGAAGAAGTTGATCTTCTCCCGCTCGATCAGGTCAATCGCCTGTCGCACGTCGAACTGCGCCATCGGCACGGCCACAGCGCCCGACAACAGGCAGGCCACCCAGCCCACCTTCATCCCGAAGGAATGGAAGAACGGATTGGCGATCAGATAACGCTCGCCGAACGCCAGTCCGGTATTGCCGATCCACACCGCGCACTGCGGCAGCACGCGGCCATGCGTCATCAGCACGCCCTTGGGGCTGCCGGTCGTGCCGCTGGTAAACAGGATGTCGCTGATGGTGTCCGCATCGATGCCGGCAAGGGCCGCATCGACTGCCAGATCGGCCGCGCCCTGGCCGCTGGCGAGGAAGGCCGCGAACTGCGTGTCCAGCATGACCGTTTCACGCAGGTCCGGCAGATCCTCATCCGCCAGCAGCGCCCGGTAGTCGATCCCCAGGAACCCGGTCACCGTGAACAGCAGCTTGGCATGGGTGCGGCGCAGGATATCCCCGGCCTCGCGACCCTTCAGTCGGGTGTTGAGCGTCACCACCGCCGCGCCGACGCTCATCGCCGCCAGCGCCGCGACGATCCATTCACGGCAGTTCGGCGCCCAGACCGCCACCCGGTCTCCCGACCCGATGCCCCGCGCCAGCAGCGCGGAGGCTCCGGCCCGGGATTGCTCCCACAGCTGCGCAAAAGTCCACGTTTCCCCGCCCTCGATTACCGCGGGGGCATCGGGCCAGGTCCGCGCGGCGGCTTCGGCTGCGTGGGGAATCGTCGCGGGCAGCGGACTGAGCATCAGGCGACCTCGAACAGACCGGCCGCGCCCATGCCGCCCGCGACGCACATGGAGATGACGACATACTTCACGCCGCGGCGCTTGCCTTCGATCAGGGCGTGACCGACCAGGCGGCTCCCGGTCATGCCAAAGGGATGGCCCAGCGCGATGCCGCCGCCGTTGACGTTCAGCTTGTCGGGATCGATCCCCAGCTTGCGCTGGCAATAGATCGCCTGGCTGGCGAAGGCTTCGTTGATTTCAAACAGGCCGATATCGTCAATCGACAGGCCCGCACGATCCAGCAGCTTGGGGATCGCGAAAACCGGACCGATGCCCATTTCATCCGGCTCACAACCGGCAACCTGGAAACCGCGATAGATGCCCAGCACCGGCAGGCCTTCCTTCTGCGCGGTATCGAGATCCATGATCACTTGCGCCGACGCGCCATCCGACAGCTGCGAGGCGTTACCAGCCGTGATGTGGCGGCCTTCCTTGATGACCATGCCGTCCTTGAACACCGGGCGCAGGCCCGACAGACCCTCGGCCGTCGTGTCGCCGCGCACGCCCTCGTCGGCGGTCACGGTCACGGTTTCGCGGCCCGTTTCGTTGCCTTCCTTGTCCTTGATCGACTTTTCGACGGTGATGGCCGCGATTTCGGTATCGAACCGGCCCGCCGCCTGCGCCGCGCCCGCACGCTGCTGGCTGAGCGCGGAGAAGGCGTCCTGGTCCTCACGGCTGATGCCATAACGCTCGGCCACGATTTCCGCCGTCTCGATCATCGCCATGTAGGCATAGGGATCAGCCGCGATCACCGCCTGCGAGCGGTTGCGCCACGCGGGCGCGAACTTGTTGAGCGTCATCGAGATCGTCTCGACCCCGCCCGCCACGGCCACATCGACCTCGTCGCAACGGATCGCCCGCGCGGCAAGCGCAATGGCGTTGAGGCCCGACGAGCACTTGCGGTCCAGCGTGAAGCCGCTGGTGGTGTTGGGCAGCTTCGACGCATGGACCGTCAGGCGACCCAGATTATAGCTCTGCGTGTTCCAGTGGTTCCCGCAACCCAGGTACACGTCATCCACGCGGGCCGGATCGATGCCCGCACGCTCCAGCGCGGCATCGACGACATGGGCCGACAGCACGGGGGCCTCGGTGTCGTTGAACGCCCCGCGATAGGCTTTGCCGATCCCGGTACGGGCAGTGGAAACGATGGCGGCATCACGCATAGTCTGGTTCCTTGGCAAACGGGTTCACTTGGCAATCATGTTGCCGGGGCCGAAAAAGGCCCGCATTTCGCGCACCTTGCCATCGGCATTGAACGCGAAGGTATCGATCACGTGGATTTCCATGTCCTTGCCGTCAAAATGAAGCGGCACATGGAACGCAAATGCGGCGTGGCCTTCCGCAAGGCGGATCGGGCCGTCGAGCACCAGCTTCGCGCCGGTGGCCATCGATGCCTGGTAGAATTCGCGGATCGCCGCATGGCCCAACTTGGGCGGGGTACCAACCGGGTCTTCCACCACGGCATCCTCGGCAAAGATCGCCACGGCCTGCTCCGGATCGCCGGCCGCAAAGGCGGCGACATAGGCGAGAACCGCGGCTTCCATCTGTTCAGGCGTGGCCATCATGCTTACTCCGGGAAATAGCGGCTGATGGTATCGACCACGCAAGCCGGCTTTTCGCTGCCCTCGATCTCGACCGTGACGCGCACGACCGACTGGATCGCACCCTTCACCTCCTCGACCCCGACGATCTCGCCTACGCCGCGAATGCGGCTGCCGACCTTTACGGGTGCGAGGAAGCGCAGGCGGTCTGCCCCAACGTTCACCGCATGGGTAAAGCCGCGCACCTCGATCAGGTCTGGCAGGAAGTAGTTCACCAGGCTCATCGTCAGATAGCCATGGGCGATGGTGCCGCCGAACGGCCCCTCCTTCGCGCGCTCCACATCGACGTGGATCCACTGGTGATCGCCGGTCACTTCGGCAAAGCCGTTGACCCGGTCCTGCTCGATTGCCAGCCACTCGGTCGGGCCAAGGACGGTGCCCTCTTGCCCGATCAGGTCGCGCGGGGATGCATAGATCTTGGTCATGGTCAGGCCCGCTGGCTGGAAACCGACAGCACTTCGCCGGTCATGTAGGACGACAGGTCGGAGGCCAGGAACATCATCACGTTGGCGACTTCCCAGACTTCGGCCGGACGCCCGAAGGCTTCCTTGGCCGACAGTTCGGCCAGCAGGTCATCGGTGGTCACCTTGGCCAGGAACGCGTGCATCGCGATCGACGGAGCAACCGCGTTGATCCGCACATTGTGCTCGGCCGCTTCCACCGCCGAGCAGCGGGTGAACGCCATCACGCCCGCCTTCGCGGCAGCATAATGGGCCTGCCCCTTTTGCGCGCGCCAGCCGAGCACCGAGGCGTTGTTGACGACCACCCCGGTCTTGCGCGCATACATCGCGGGCAGGAACGCGCGGCTCATCCGGAACACGCTGTTGAGCGTGACGTCGAGCACGCGGAACCATTGCTCGTCGGTCATGTCGATCACATCGACTTCGCCGCCAAGGCCCGCGTTGTTGATCAGCACGTCGACGTGGCCCAGTTCGGCAAGCGCCGCCGCGTGGAGCGCATCGACCTGGTCCTGGCTGGTCACGTCGCACACGAAGGTCGCCGGGCGCTGGCCGCATTCGGCGGCGATCCGGTCGGCAGCTTCGCCCAGCCGGCGCTCATGGAAGTCGCTCATCAGCACGGTCGCGCCTTCTTCCACCGCGCGCTTGGCAGCGGAGAAGCCGATGCCGGTGCCAGCCGAGGCGGTCACAACCACAGTCTTGCCGGCCAGCAGATTGCGGCCCTGCGGATAAGCCGGGATCGGAGCAGCCATCAGACGTCACCCCGCGGTTCGCGCGGCATGCCCAGACCGCGCTCGGCGATCAGGTTGCGCTGGATCTGGTTGGTCCCGCCATAGATCGTGTCGGCGCGGCTGTAGAGGAACAGATTGGGCAGCGTGTCCCATTCATACTCTGCCCCTTCGGCCACTTCGGCAGCCTGCCCCAGCACGTCCATCGCCAGTTCGCCCAGGTTGCGCCGCCAGCTGGCCCACTGGATCTTGTAGGTCAGCGCCGCGCCGTCGATCTTGGAATGATCGGTCTGCGACAGCATCCGCAGCGCGCCATAGCGCATCAGGTTGAGGCCGATTTCCGCCTTGGCGATACGCTGACGGATCAGCGGATCCTTGGCCGCGCCATTCGCCTTGGCCGCCGCGATGATTTCGTCCAGCTCGTTGCGGAAGCCCATCTGCTGACCCAGCGTGGAAACGCCGCGTTCGAACGCCAGCAGGCCCATTGCGATCTTCCAGCCTTCACCCGGCGCGCCAATCAGGCTGTCCGCCGGGCAGCGCGCATCGGTGAAGAAGGTTTCGTTGAATTCGGCATCGCCGTTGATCTGCTTGATCCCGCGGATCTCGATCCCCGGCTGGTCGATTTCCATCATCAGGAAGGTCAGGCCCTTGGGCCCCTTCGACCCTTCCTCGCTACGGGAAACGACGAAGATCCAGTCGGAAATGTGCGCCAGACTGGTCCAGATCTTCTGGCCGTTGACGACCCATTCCCCGCCCTCAAGCCGCGCCTTGGTGCGGACCGAAGCGAGGTCGGACCCGGCACCCGGTTCCGAAAAGCCCTGGCAGAAGATGGTCTTGCCCGCCGCGATATCAGGCAGGAAGCGCTGCTTCTGCGCTTCGGTGCCGAATGCCAGAATGGTCGGACCGGCCAGTTCGACGCCGATGTGATTGACGCGGCCCGGAACCCCGGCGCGCGCATATTCCTCGGCAAAGATCACCTGATGGGCCAGGCTGGCGTTGCGGCCACCCCATTCCTCGGGCCAGCCGATGCACGACCACTTGTAAGCGGCCAGTTGCTGTTCCCATTCCTTGCGGCGTTCGGGGCAGGCAGTCAGCTTGGTGATGCCCTTGATGTCCTTGAACTCGCCCGCCATCTGGCCATTCAGCCAGTCGGCGCATTCGGCCCGGAACAGCTCGTCCTCGCGCGAAAAGCCCAGCTTCATGCGGCGTCTCCCAGAATCATGCTGGCAATCCGCTCACGGTGCCAGTTCCCGCTGCCCAGCATCGACTGGATCGCGCGGGCGCGTTTGAAATAGAGGTGGGCGTCATGCTCCCACGTGAAGCCAATCCCGCCGTGCAGCTGGATCATGTTGCCCGCGCACATGAAGTACGTGTCGGCGGCAAAGCTCTTGGCCGAATGGACCGCAAGTTCGGCCTCGTCCGAGCCCTCGTCCACCGCGCAGGCTGCCCAGTAAACGGCAGAGCGGGCCTGCTCGATTTCGATCATCATGTCAGCCAGGCGGTGCTTGTAAGCCTGGAACGAACCGATCGCGCGGCCGAACTGGACACGCTCCTTGGCGTAGCCCACGGTGCGGTCCAGCGCAGCCTGCGCCCCGCCCAGTGCTTCCGCCGCCACGGTAACGAAGCCTGCACGGTGCGCGGCTTCGATTGCGGCGGCCGGATTGCCCAGCGGCGCGCCCTGCACGCCGGCCAGTGCCACGTGCGCATAGGGACGCGTCTGGTCCATCGTGGTCTGCGCCATTACGGCAAGGCCAGCCGCATCGGCCGGAACAATCCACGCGCCGGTATTGCTGGTCACCACGAAGACTTGCGCCGAAGCGCCGTGGGCGACGAACCGGTCCCCGCCGGTCAGCACATCGCCATTGGCGACCAGAGCCGCATCATGGACATAGCCGGCAACGACTTCGCCCGAAAGCAGCCGGGGCAGCCATTCGGCCTGCTGCTCAGGCGTCCCGCCAGCCGCAATGGCCTGCGCCGCCATGGCCAGAGAGCCCAGCATCGGCAGGGCCGCCACTTGCGCGCCCGCTGCTTCGGCGATGATTGCCAGCTCGACCAGCCCCAGCCCCGCTCCGCCCGCGCTTTCCGGGATACCGATGCCCGACAGGCCCAGTTCCTGGCAGAACGCGGTCCACAGCTCGGCATCGATACCGTCCGCCGCCATCGCCTTGCGCGTGCGCTCGGACGTGGCGTTTTCGGTGAAGAAGGCGCGCGCGGTTTCCGCGATCATCGCCTGTTCGTCGGTAAATACGAATTCCATGTCAGGCGGTCCCCCACACCTTGCGCGGCGGCACACGGGTCGCCAGCAACTTTTCAACCGCAGCGCCGACTTCGGCCGGTGCCCACTGCGCGCCCTTGTCCACCATCGGACCTTCGCGCCAGCCGTCTTCCAGCATGATCTTGCCGCCTTCGAGTTCGAATACGCAGCCGGTCACGTCGGCGCTTTCGCCACTGCCCAGCCAGACGACGGTCGGCGCAATGTTCGCCGGGTCCATCACGTCAAACACCTGGCCTTCGGTCGCCATCTTGTCGGCAAAGGCCTGTTCGGTCATGCGGGTGCGGGCCGACGGGGCGAGCGCGTTGGCAGTGATGCCATAGCGCCCCAGTTCAGCCGCCTGGACCAGCGTCAGCGAGGCGATCCCGCCCTTGGCCGTCGAATAGGCCGCCTGCGCGATGGAGCCTTGCAGCCCTGCCCCGGACGAGGTGTTGATGATCCGCGCATCGGGGTTGGTCCCGGCCTTCTGCTTGGCGCGCCAGTAATCCACGGCGTGCCGCGACAGGCAGAAATGCCCGCGCAGGTGGACGTGCATGGTCGCGTCCCACTCTTCCAGCGTGGCGGACACGAACATCCGGTCGCGCACGATCCCGGCATTGTTGACCACCACGTGCAAGTCGCCGAACGCGGCCACGGCGGCGTCAACGATGCGCTTGGCCGCATCCCAGTCGGTGATGTCTTCGTAGTTGGCGATGGCCTTGCCGCCAGCGGCAATGATTTCAGCCACAACGCCATCGGCGGCGCTGGTATCGCGCCCTTCGCCGTTCAGCGAGGTGCCAATGTCGTTGACCACCACGTTCGCGCCCTCGGCCGCAAAGGCCAGCGCATAGGCGCGGCCCAGCCCGCGGGCGGCACCGGTGATGATGACGGTGCGATTTTCGCAAATACCCATTACAGCCTCTCGATAATCGTGACGTTGGCCTGACCACCGCCTTCGCACATGGTCTGCAGACCATAGCGCCCGCCGGTGCGTTCCAGCGCATTGAGCAAGGTGGTCATCAGTCGTGCGCCGGTCGCGCCAAGCGGATGGCCCAGGGCGATCGCGCCGCCGTGGATGTTGACCTTCTCGTGCGGGATGCCCAGTTCCTTCATCCACGCCATCGGCACGGATGCGAACGCTTCGTTGCATTCGAACAGGTCGATGTCGGCAACGGTCATGCCCGCCTTCTTCAGCGCATACTCGGTCGCGGGGATCGGCGCGGTCAGCATCCACACCGGATCGTCCGCACGGACGGAAATGTGATGGATGCGCGCACGCGGCGTCAGGTTGTGTTCCTTCACCGCGCGTTCGCTGGCGACCAGCATCGCGGCCGCGCCATCGCAGTTCTGGCTGGAAATCCCCGCGGTGATGATCCCGCCTTCCTGCACGGTGCGCAGACCGGCCAGCCCTTCAAGCGAAGTCGTCGGGCGGATCGTTTCGTCAGCGGCCAGTTCCGCCATCGGCGCGATTTCGTTCGCGAACCAGCCGTTGTCAGCCGCCGCCTGCGCGCGCTGGTGCGATGCGACCGCGAATGCTTCCATCTCGGCGCGGGTCAGGCCCCACTTCGCCGCGATCATCTCGGCCGAATTGATCTGGTTCAGGATGCCGTCGCCATAACGCGCCACCCAGCCCGGCGAGGTGTTGAACGGATTGGAGAAGCCATAGGGCTCCGCCGCCAGCATCGCCGCCGAAATGGGGATCGCGTTCATCGCCTGACTGCCACCCGCGACGACCAGATCCTGCGTCCCGCTCATCACGCCTTGCGCGGCGAAATGGACGGCCTGCTGGCTCGATCCGCACTGGCGGTCAATCGTGGTGCCGGGCACGTGCTGCGGCAGGCCAGCCACGAGCCAAACGGTGCGGCCAATGTCGCCCGCCTGCGGCCCGATCGTGTCGCAGCAGCCCCAGACGACGTCGTCGACCAGGTTGGCGTCAATCCCGGTGCGCTCCACCAGTGCCTTGATCGGATGCGCGCCAAGATCCGCCGGATGGAGCCCGGCCAGGCTGCCCTTCTTGCGCCCGATGGGCGTGCGGACAGCGTCGATGATATATGCTTCAGCCATGGTGATCCTCAGGCAAAGGTGTGTTCGGGGCCAATCGGCAGGGAGCCGCCCAGCACGGCTTCGTCGATCCGCTTGAGATGGAACGCGCGGTCGCCCCAGGCGCCGCACAGCGCCCAGCTGCGCTTCATCCAGAAGTGCAGGTCGACCTCATAGGTGTAGCCCATGGCGCCGTGGACCTGGATCGCGGTTTCGGCCGTCAGCATCGCCGCGTCGCTCGCGGCCAGCTTGGCGTGGCTGACGTGGGCAGCGGCGCTGTCCAGTCCGTCCTGCATCGCCGCGGCTGCGCGCCAGACGACCGGCTTGGCGAACTCAATCGCGACCGAGCAGCTGGCCAGCTGGTGCTTGATCCCCTGGAATGCGCCGATCGGTTGCCCGAACTGGGTGCGGATCTTGGCGTACTCGACGGCCTGATGCAGCATCGCATCGGCCAGACCGACCAGCTGTGCCGCGCTCATCAGTGCGCCGAGGTTCAGCAGGTGCGGATCATCGCTGACGGTCGCGGGTCGCGCCGTCAGCTGGCGGAGCGGATCGACGCTGACCAGCGCCTCCCCCTCGCCATCGGCAACCCACGGGTTGATCGCGTGAGCCGGTGCCAGCTTGCGCGTGCCGGCCACCACATCGGCCAGACCGTCCGTCTGCCCTTGGGAGAGCAGCCACGGCACGCCCACAAAAGCGGTATCGACCAGCGGCTCGGCCAGACAGGCCCGGCCGCATTCCGCCGCGATCAGCGCGGCTTCGACCAGTCCCATGCCAAGGCCGCCATGCTCTTCCGGCACGAGCAGCCCGGTCAAGCCCATGTCGACCAGACCCTGCCAGATCGCCGGATCGCGCGGACCCGCTTCGTCCAGTCGCCGCAAGACTTCGGGGCCGTGCGTCCCCGTCAGGTAATCGCGCACGCCCTCTGCCAGCGTCAGCTGGTCTTCGGAAAACCGGAAATCCATCAGCCCGCTCCCACGCGAGGAAGGCCGAGCAGGCGTTCGGCCGTGATGTTGCGTTGCACCTCGTTCGAGCCGGCATAGATCGGGCCGGAGAGCGAGAAGATGTAGCCTTCGAGCCACTGGTTGATGCGGCCATCGTCAAACCGCTTAAGCTCTGCCGCCGCGCCCAGCAATTGCATCGCGGTGCGGTGCATCGAGCGGTCGAGTTCGGACCAGAAGATCTTGTTGAGGCTGGCCTCCGCGCCGATCTTGCCCCCGGCCATGATCTTCGCCGCCACGGCATAGGTGTTATAGGCATAGGCCTGCGCCGCGCCCCACGCCTGCACCACGGCCTCGCGCGCCGACGGCGCGGCATGGTCGGCGTGCTGGCGATAGAGTTCGACCAGCCGCTTGGCCGTCGCCTGAAACCGTCCGGGCGAGCGCAGCATCAGCCCGCGTTCGAACCCGGCAGTCGCCATCGCCACGTTCCAGCCCTGCCCTTCGCCCGCCAGGCAGTTTTCCACCGGCACGCGCACTTCATCGAAGAACAGTTCGGCAAAGCCGGTATCGCCGTGCAGCTGGCGGATCGGACGGCGGGTAATGCCGGGGCTGTTCATGTCGAACAGGATGAACGTCAGCCCCTTGTGCCGCTTGCTGTCCGGGTCGGTGCGGAAAATGCCAAAGCCCCAGTCGGCAAAGGCCGCGCGGCTTGACCAAGTCTTCTGGCCGGAGATGACGTAGTGATCGCCATCGCGCACGGCCTTGGACTGGATCGCCGCCATGTCGCTGCCCGCGCCGGGTTCGGACCAGGCCTGCGCCCAGATCACTTCGCCCTTGGCCATCGGGGTCAGGAACCGGGCCTTCTGCTCCTCGGTCCCGAATTCCATGATCGTCGGGCCGAGCAGGAAGATGCCGTTCTGATTGGCACGGTTGGGACCGCCAGCGCGGAAATACTCTTCCTCGAAGATCAGCCACTGGATCAGGTCCAGCCCGCGCCCGCCATAGGCTTCGGGCCAGGTGACCATGCCCCAGTTGCCGCTGGCCAGGGTGCGCTCCCACTCGACGTGCTGGTCGTAGCCTTCGCGGCATTCCAGCGTAACGAGCGGTTCCTTCGGCACGTGCGCTTCCATCCAGGCGCGCACTTCGGCCCGGAACGCCTGCTGTTCAGGAGTGTATTGCAGCTGCATCAGAACGCTTCCATCAGAATTGGGCCGCCTTGCCGGTTTCAACAAAGGCATCGCGCGCCTTCTGGCTGTCTTCGTGCATGTACATTTCCAGCGTGAAGCCCTGTTCCCAGCGATAGCCGCGATCGACGTCGCGCGGTTCCAGCCCGTTCAGCGCTTCCTTGGCGATGACCAGCGCCTTGCGGCTCTTGCTGGCGACGATCGCGCAGAACGCGCGCGCCTCGGCCACGAGGTCGGCCCGCGGCACGACCTTCTCGACCGCGCCAAGCCGATAGGCTTCCTCGGCCGGGATGTTGCCGCCCGTGAAAAAGGCCGCGCGGACCTTGTGCAGCGGCAGCATCCGCGACAGGTGGCTAGCCCCGCCCATTGCCCCGCGATCGACCTCCGGCAGCGAGAAGAACGCATCGTCCGCCGCGATGATCGTATCGGCCGCGCCGCAAATTCCGATCCCGCCGCCAATCACGAACTTGTGCGCGGCGACCACCACCGGCACTTCAGCATCGCGAATGGCCTTGAAGGTCAGGTAATTGCCGCGGTTCAGCACGGTGATGCGCTCCGGGTGGGCCTGCATCTCCTTGATGTCGACCCCGCCGCAGAACCCGCGCGATTCCTCTGCCGCGCGGATCAGCACGCAGTTGACGTCCGGATTGCTGGCGGCCCCCGTGATGATCGCGGGCAACGACATCCAGGTCTGGCTGTCGAACGCGTTGACCGGCGGAACATCGAACACGATTTCCGCGATCCGGTCCTTGATGGTGGTGGTAATGCCCATGTCTTACTCCTGGGTGCCAAGGCCGCGCAGCGCGGTCAGCCGCGCTTCCGCCTCGGTCATGATGCTGTCGATCAGCGCGGCGCAGGTCGGCAGGTCGGCCAGCCGCCCGCCCACCAAGCCAGTGGCCATCAGGCCGTCCGCGTCGGCGCCATCGACCACGGCGCGCTGGATCATCATCGGCGCGGCCGCGGCCATCATTGCCTGCATCAGCGAAAGCCCGCCGTGCGAGGTCATACCCTTGGCCGCGTGGTAAAGGTCGATGAACGAAGCGCCGGTCTGGCGCTTCATCGCCAGCCCTGCCTCGACCGCGCGCAGCCACATGCCGATCCGGCCGGACTGCTCGATGCGGGCCAGCGCCGGGTTCAGGATCATCCGCTGCGGGATCCCGTCGACCTTGGTGGTCACGACAATGTCATTGGTTCCCGCCTTGACGTAGCGCCCCTTGGTGCTGGCCGGCACTGGGCTTTCCGCCGTCATCAGGAAGCGCGTGCCCATCGCGATGCCGCAAGCGCCATAAGCCAGCGCCGCCGTCAGCCCGCGCCCGTCGCCAAAGCCACCCGCCGCGACGACCGGCACGTTCACTGCGTCCAGCACTTGCGGCAGCAGCACGGTGGAAGGGACCGAACCGGTATGCCCGCCGCCCTCGCCGCCCTGCACCACGACCATGTCGCAGCCCAGCTGGACCATCTTCTCGGCGTGCTTCACCGCCCCCACGGTGGGGATGCACAGGATGCCCGCGTCCTTGAACCGGGCGATCATCTTGGCATCCGGCCCGCGTCCGAAACTGACGGCCCGCACGCGATCGCGGTTGGCCAGGATCACTTCGACGATTTCCGCAGCACCCGGTTGGAAGCTGTGGAAATTGATGCCGAAATTGTGCGGCGTCAGGTCACGCAGCCGCGCCACCTCCTCGCGCGCCTCGGCCGGAGTCATCACCGCGCAGGCCAGAAAGCCGAATGCTCCGGCATTGCTGGACGCGGCGACGAGTTCGGGCGTCGCCACCCAGCCCATTGCGGTCTGGATCACGGGAACGCGGCAGCCAAGCGCCTCGGTGAGCGGGGTGCAGATCACTTGGCTCAGCCTTCCTTGGCCTGCTGCTTGTTCTGTGCGGCCATCGCCTTGCCATCAAGGCCGCCGATGGAATTGCCCAGCACCAGATCGTTCTGCGCATGGGCGAAGTGGTGCATGTGGAACACCGCATCCATCGCGCTGCGCTTGCCGCGCAGTTCCTCGACGTGATTGATCGCCTGCTTGGTCAGCCAGTTGCCAAGGCGCGGCTGGGCAACCAGCTTCGCCGCCATCGCTGCGACGGTATCGCGCAGCTCGGCGCGGCTGACGATCTTGTTCACCATGCCGAACTGTTCCGCACGCTGCGCGCTCATGCGTTCACCCAGCAGCAGGAACTCCTTGGCCACGCGCGGCGGCAGTTCGAATGCGTGGGCGAAGTATTCCACGCCGGGAATGCCCATGCGGTTGACCGGGTCCTGGAAGAACGCGTCATCGGTCGCCACGATCAGGTCGCAGACCCATGCCAGCATCAGTCCGCCCGCGATGCAGGCGCCCTGCACCATCGCGATGGTCGGCTTGGCAATGTCGCGCCAGCGGCGGCACATGCCGAGATACTGTTCCTGCTCGCGCGTATAGAGCAGTTCGGCACCGGGACGCGTCACGTGCGGCGGCACCATCAGGCGGTTTTCGAACTGCGTGTAAAGGTCGCGTCCCGGCGTGCCGATGTCGTGGCCCGCGCTGAAGTGCTTGCCATTCCCGGCCAGCACGATGCACTTGACCGCATCGTCGTTGGTCGCGCGCATGAACGCGTCGTCCAGCGCATACGTCATCTGCCCGTTCTGCGCATTGTTGAAGTCCGGGCGGTTCATCGTCACCCAGGCTACGCCGTCGATCACTTCGTACAGCACCGGCTGGTCGGTTTCGTAAACGACGTCCACCTGTTTCGGCTCGACTAGATCGCTCATGGTTCTCTCTCCCCTCAGGCCTGCCCGGCACGGGCTGGCGGGTTGTCCTTGATCACGCTGGCACGGATATTGTGCGGGTCGAGCCGGGCGATGATCGCCAGTTCCTCGGCCCCCGGCAGCGCCGTTTCGACGATGTCGCCGCGCTCCAGTTCAAATCCGGTGGCTTCCTGCACCTGTTCAAAGGTCACGCCCGGATGCAGCGACACCACGCGGATCGCGTTGTCCTTGCCACCAAAGTCCATGACGCACAGATTGGTCACGATCACCCGCAGGTCGACGGCGGAATAGTTCCCGCCCGGCACGCGCTTGGCCGGGTTGTAGCCGACGCCCGACACCATATCGACTTCACCCGCCACGAACACGCGGGGCGTGTGGCTGGGGAAGAAGAAACTGTTGGGGTGGTAGATCGTGTTGCCGGGGAACCCGCGCACGCCCAGCATCTGGGTCTTGGGCTGCTGGTGGGTTCCGCCCAGCTGCGACAGGTTGATCTGCCCGAACCGGTCGATCTGCGTCGGCGTCACCATCGCGTGGCGCCGTCCGCTCCACACCGCGCTGTCGAAAAAGCGCGAGAACGGCAGGTGGCCGGCGAACTTCGGCTTGTAGTCACCGCGCGGGCCGATCGGCACCGGCTGCTCGACCAGATAGGCCTCGCCATCGGTCATCATCAGTTCCGGCGTGTGCGTCAGCTTGGCCAGGCTCGCGCCCAGCCGCGGGACCGGGCCAACGCCCGTTGCCACCACTTCACCATTGCCCCGGAACGCTTCCGAAGCTGCGAAAATGCAGAGTTCTGCCAGGGTCACTTCGCTCATCAGAACACCGGCAGCGGCAGAGCCGCGACCGCCTCCTTTCCGCCAACGGATTCCAGATATGCGGCTTCGTCCGCGCCGACGAAACGGTCCTTGACCGCGTTCCAGTCGCCCGGATCCTTCGCCGCGTCGGTGTAGGCCTTGAACGCCTTCATGTCCCAGCCATAAGCCGGCGGCATCGAGCTGGGATGCGCGCCGCACGGGATATGCGTGACGCCGCTGACAAAGCAGCGTTCGAACACGTTGGCCTGCGCGGTGTCGGGATAGTGGTCCTCCATCTGGTCGACCAGTTCCTCGCAGCTGACATAAGTCCTGGCCGCCGCCTTCGCGAACCATTCATCGTAGTAGACGTCAGGCCCGAACAGCTGGACGTTACCGCGCCAGTCGCTGCGGTTCACATGCAGCAGCGCCGCATCCAGCTTCAGCGCGGGCATCGCGATCAGCACTTCGCCATCGTCATAGGGCGACTGGACGTGCTTCAGGCCGCCAAGGTCGGCCAGGTCGGTACCCAGGCCGACGCGGGTCGGCAGGAACGGCAGGCCGAACGCGGCGGCCTTCAGGCCCCACTGGAACATGCCTTCGTCGAGTTCGAGCACTTCGATCTGCCCGGCTTCGCGGGCCTTGCGGAACCAGGGCTCCAGCGGAATTGCATCGAGGCTGACGAAGGCGAAGACCAGCTTCTTTACCTTGCCCGCCGCGCAGAGCATCCCCACGTCCGCGCCGCCATAGGCCACGATCGTCAGGTCCTTCAGGTCCGAACGCAGGATTTCGCGCACCAGCGCCATCGGCTTGCGCCGCGGCCCCCAGCCGCCAATCCCCAGCGTCATTCCATCTTTCAACTCGCCGACGATTTCCGCCGGGGTCATCCGTTTGTCCAACACGCTCATTCCGCCGCTGCCTGCTGTTGTTCGCTCATCGCCTTCATCCAGGCCCATTCGTGGCCCCAAACGCTGATCGCCTCGTGCCGGGTGGTTTCCCAGTTCTCCGGATCGATCACCAGGCTGTCCCAGCCGATTTCCAGGTCGAACCCGCCTGGGGTCTGGACATAGAAGCCGGTCGTCTCGTCATTCACGTGGCTGCCCAGCGTCGCGCTTTCGGGGTAGCCATAGCGCTTCATCCGGTCATGCGCCTTGCCGACCTCGTTCATCGACGGCATTTCCAGCATGATGTGGACCGCGCCCGATGGCGGGATCGGGCCTTCGCCCAGCGCGATCGAATGGTGGCGCCCGTTATCGGCGTGCATGAAGGCAAAGCCCATCGACGGCCCGTCCGGACCGAACAGTTCGAAGCGCGGCATATCGGTTTCATGGAAGCCGACCACATCGCGATAGAACGTCACGCATTCGTCGAAGTTGGGAGCGGAAAACACCGCGTGGCCCATGCCCATTTCACCGGTCACGAACGAAGGCACGCCAACCGGGGACACGAAAGGAACGTCGGTCACGCTGTCGCCGTGGAAGAATTCCAGCCCGTTGCCAGCGGGATCGCTGGTGCGGAAGAAGGCCGCAACCCCGCGCTGCGCGGCCTCATCGGCACTGCCCTGCACCACCGGGCGACCAGCCTTGGCGATCGCACCCGCCAGGGCATCGAGCGCGGCCGCATCGGCCACCTCATACCCGGCTGCCAGGAAATATTCGCGCTTGCCATGCTCGATCCGGAACCGGAACGGCCGGGCGTCCACGCGGTAGAGCGCCGCGCCATCCGCCGCATCGGGAGCCCGCATCACCCCTGCCACTTGCGTGAGGAAATGATCCCACTTGTCCGGCTGCGCAGTCTCAATCACCACATAGCCGAGCGCCTTGATGCCCATGGCCGTCAGTTTCCTTTCACGAGGTCGAGGAAGTAGGGGCGCTCGCCCCCGCCATCGACATTGATTCTTGCCCCGCTGACCCAGCTGGCGAGATCAGAGCAAAGCCACAGCACGGCCCCGGCCAGATCCGAACCCAGGCCCATACGGCCCAGCGGCATCGACCGGCCGACCGCAGCCTGCGCCTCGGCGTCGCCGTAAGTCGTTTCAGCCGTTTCGGTCTGCATCAGCCCGGCGATGATCGCGTTGACGCGCACCCCATGGGGGCCCCACTCCTGCGCCAGACTCTGCGTAAGGTTGAGCAACCCCGCCTTCGCCGCGCCATAAGCTGCGGTGCCGGGCGACGGGCGGATGCCCGAAACGCTGGCGATGTTGATCACATTGCCGCCGCCAGCCGCCACCATGTGCGGATAGGCAGCCTGCGCCATGTACATCGGCGCATGCAGATTGAGTTTGAGGATGGAGTCGAAAAACCGCGGGCTGGCCGTCGCCGCCTCGGTTGCCGGAGATCCGCCCGCGTTGTTGACCAGAATGTCGAGCCGCCCGTGCGCGGCCACCGTCTGCTCGACCAGCGCCCTGGCCTGGTCCGGATCACGGATGTCCGCCGCGATGAACGACACGCCTGCCGGCAGATCATCCGGCGCATTCCGGCCACAAACCACCACCGCGCAGCCGGCATCGGCCAGCGCTGCGGCGATGTCCTTGCCCAGCCCCCGCGTGCCGCCGGTGACGATCGCCACCCGCCCATTCAGATCGATGGCATTGCTGCCTGCCACTGCCCGCTCTCCCCATCACACCACCAAAGCAGGATTTGCCCGCTCAGCAGATTCGAAAATCGTCATTATCGAAAGCTGGAATGCTTTTCAATTGACGATTTGCGTATTCGCTGGCAGAAAAAATTACGAATGCTGACCGATCAAGGCAGCACGATTCGAGCTAGGGAGAGCCGCAGTCATGGCAACCGCCGCCATTTCCGTTTCCGCAGACCAGCACACCCCCACGCCGGAAGAACTGATCGCGCGTGCGCACGCGATGATCCCGGTGCTGAAATCGCGCGCGAAGCAATGCATTGCCGACCGCGACGTCTCTGCCGAAACCATCGCCGAGATGAAGGAGGCAGGCTTCTTCAAGATCCTCCAGCCCAAGCGCTGGGGCGGCTTTGAAATGCACCCCAACGTGTTCTTCGAAGTGCAGAAGGCGCTGGCCGAGGGCTGCATGTCGACTGGCTGGATGTACGGCGTGGTCGGCTGCCACCCCTACGAGCTGGCCCTGTTCCACAACGAAGCACAGGAAGAAGTCTGGGCATCGGACAGCGATATGCTGGTGTCCTCCACCTATCAGCCGGTGGGCAAGGTGACCCGGGTTGAAGGCGGTTTCCGCCTGTCGGGCCACTGGGGCTTCTCGACCGGTTCGGTGCATTGCGGCTGGGTGCTGCTGGGCGCGATCGTTCCGCCCGAGAACGAAGGTGATCCCTTCGACATGCGCACCTTCCTGCTGCCGCGCAGCGATTACACGATCGACCGCGAAGCCTGGCGCACGTTCGGCCTGCAGGGCACCGGCAGCCACGACATCATCGTCGATGACGTGTTCGTGCCGGAATACCGCACGCACAAGGCCAGTGACGGCTTCCTGTGCCAGAACCCCGGCCAGAAGGAAAACGACGGTCCGCTCTATTCGCTGCCCTGGGCGCAGGTCTTCGTCCGCTCGGTTTCGACGGCGGCGTTCGGCGGTGCGCGGGCGGCGGTGAAGGCGGCAGCCAACATCATGGCCAACCGCGTTTCCACCAACACCGGCAAGGCTTCGAAGGCCGATCCCCATCTGCAGGCGGCAGTGGCCAAGGCCCATGCCCAGATCCTGGAGATGGAAAACACCCTGCGGCTCACCTTCGAGGACCTGATGGCCCATGCCGAGCGTGGCGAGGCGATCCCGATGGAGAAGCGTTCGCTCTATGCCTACAACTCTTCCACCGTGGTGCGCCGTCTGGCCGATCTGGTGGATGACATGGTGCAGTTGCTGGGTGGCCGCGCGATCTACATGACGAGCGACATCATCCAGCCCTGGCTGGACATCAACGCGGGTCGCGCCCACGTCGCCAATGACCCCGGCAACCGCTATGGTGATGTCGTCGGTTCCATGTTCGGCGAAGCGCCGACCTTCACGTTCCAGTAAGGAGGCGCGACATGGCCGATCTGAGGCAGGCAACCTACCAGGTTGCGGGTGGCTACAGCATTGCCCTGGCAGAGGCCGGTTCTGGCCCGGCTGTCGTGTTCCTGCACGGCAGCGGCCCGGGTGCATCGGGGGCGTCGAACTTTCGGCAGAACATCGATGCCTTCGTCGATGCCGGCTACCGGGTCATCCTGCCCGACCTGATCGGCTATGGCGCGTCGTCGAAGCCCGAAGGCATCGACTACACGCTGCAGCTGTTCACCGACACCGTGTATGACGCGCTGCGCCAGCACGGGATCGAGCGGGCGGCACTGGTCGGCAATTCGCTTGGCGGCGGGATCGCGCTGCAACTGACGCTGGACCACCCCGAATTCACTTCGTCGCTGGTGCTGATGGCTGCCGGCTGCGTGGCGGAGCGGGAAGCCTATTTCGTGATGCCGGGCATCGCCAAGATGGTTTCCAACTTTGGCGGGCCGGACTTCGATCTGGCCGAGCAGAAGCGTCTGGTGTCCAATCTGGTCCATCCGGACTTCGCGCCGAAGATCACCGATGAACTCGTGGCGGAACGCTTTGCCGTCGCCCGGACCCAGCCCAAGGACGTGCTGGTGCGAATGCGCACGCCGGACCTGTCGCCGCGCCTGGGCGAGATCACGCAACCGATCTTCGTGCTGTGGGGCCTCAACGACGAATTCTGTCCCGAGGCCCATGCCCGCCTGTTCCTGGATCGTTGCCAGGATGTGCGCGCCATCACCTTTGGCCGCACCGGCCACTGGGTGCAGGTGGAGCGCGCGGCCGAGTTCAACCACTATGCGATCGACTTCCTGAACACACGCGGAGCCTGATCCGATGCCCGAGATTTCGCTGCACAAGCCCTATCCCGCGTCGGCCGTCACGGAGTGGGATTACACCACCGAAGTCGCCGTGATCGGGTTCGGCGCGGCCGGGGCCTGCGCCGCCATCGAGGCGGCGGATGCGGGCGCGCAAGTCATGCTGTTCGAACGCAATTCGGGCAGCGGCGGGGCATCCGGCCTGTCCGGCGGTGAAATCTACATTGGCGGCGGCGGCGGCACGGATGTGCAGCGCGCTGCCGGGTTCGAGGATTCCACCGAGGATTTCGCGGCCTATCTCAAGGCGGCGGGCGGCCCTTGCGCCGATGAGGCAAAGTGTGACCTCTACGCTGCCGAGGCGCTCAACCACTTCGCGTGGCTCAAGGCGCAGGGCGTGCCCTATCGCGGCAATTACCTGCCGGGCAAGCACATCGAACCGACCGACGATTCCACGCTGATCTGGTCTGGCAGCGAAGCCGCGGCACCGTTCTGCGATCTGGCCAAGCCCGCCCCGCGCGGACACGTGATCCAGCACATGGGCTGGGGCGGCGGTAGGCCGCTGGTCGATATCCTCGAAGCCAGCGCCCGCGCCAAGGGCGTGGAGGTTGTTGCCGATGCCCGCGCCGTGGCCCTGATCCGCGACAATGAGCGGATTGTCGGGGTGGTCGTGCGCATCGACAATCAGAACCGGTTCGTGCGGGCCAGCAAGGGCGTGGTCCTGGCAACCGGCGGGTTCGTGTTCAACGAGGAAATGCGGCGCAAGCACTGCCCGGACACCTTCAAGCTGAACGATCCGATTGGCGACAAGGACGATGGCGCCGGCATCCTGCTGGGCATGGGCGCAGGCGGCGATGCGATCCACATGGACCAGTTCTTCACCACTTGTCCGTGGACCATGCCGGAAAGCCATGCCTATGGCGTGTTCGTCAACGCGCAGGGGCAGCGCTTCATCAACGAGGATTGCTATCACGGCCGGGTCAGCCGCTGCGCGGTCGATCAGCCGGGTGGCAAGGTCTACCTGCTGCTCGACAACGCGCACTTCGTCCAGCCGATGGACTTCGCCCGCATGTCGATTGCCGGCACCGGCGACACCTGGGAAGAGGTCGAGGGCGAGCTGGAACTGCCGAAGGGCACACTCAGCGCCACGATGGCGGTCTATAACGACCACGCCCGCGATGGCCGTGACCCGCTGTTCGGCAAGCGCCCGCCGATCCTGACGCCGCTGGACCAGGGGCCGTTCGTGGCGCTGGAGCTGAATTTCCAGACCAGCTACTTCAGCTTCTTCACGCTCGGCGGCTTGCGCACCAGCACCCGCGGTGAAGTGCTGGACCGCGCTGGGCAGCCGGTTTCGGGCTTGTTCGCCGCCGGTCGTTGCACGTCTGGCCTGCCGGCATGGGGCCATGGCTATTCGTCGGGGATGAGCCTGGCCGATTGCACGTTCTTCGGGCGGCAAGCCGGGCGCGCCGCAGCGGGCTGACCGGCGCATGGCGGACCTTGAGCAGCGCCTGCGGGCACTTGAGGACCGCGAGGCAATCCGCAACCTGATTGCCAGCTATGGCCCCCTCGCCGATTGCGGCGCGGCAGATGAGCTCGCCGCGCTGTGGAGCGAGGACGGGCGCTATGGCGTGAGCGGATTTGCGGATGCGCACGGACGCCCGGAAATCGCCGGTCTGATCGAAGGCGCCTATCACCAGCAACTGATGGCGGATGGCTGTGCCCACCTGCTCGGCCCAGTGGCCATCGACCTTTCGGGCGACACTGCGACCGCACGGGGACACAGTGTCGTGTTGCGCTGGAACGGTGCAGCATTCGAAGTGCTGCGGGTAGCCGCGAACCGCTGGACGCTCGCGCGGATCGACGGACGCTGGCAGGTCACCCGCCGCGACAACGCCCTGCTCCAGGGCGATGCCGCAGCGCGTGAATTGCTGCGCCCCTGACCAGCGTCAACCGGCCAGTTGGCCACCATCGATGGTGAACAGAGAGCCGGTCACCTTGGCCGCGCGATCGCTCGCCAGATAGGCGAACAGTTCGGCAATATCCTCTGGCTCGCACGATCCGTCGGGCAGCTTGGGCGCGTTACGCATCACCAGCGACCAGTCAACATCGCCTGGCGGCGGCGCGCTGTGCCCCATCGCGGTGTTGACCTGCCCAGGACAGATCGCGTTCACGCGCACGCCCTTGCTGGCGAATTCCACCGCGAGGCTCTTGGTCAGCGCGGCCACGCCGTGCTTCGACGCCGCATAGGCACAGGTATAGGCGATGCCCTGCAGCGCGGCGGTGGACGCGGTGTTGACGATGTTGCCCTTGCTTTCGATCAGGTGCGGTAGCGCCGCGCGCGACAGGCACCACACGCTACCCAGGTTGATACGCAGCACACGGTCGAACCGGTCTTCATCGAAATCCAGCGAATTGCCCCAATCCAGCACCCCGGCGACATTGGCCAGGATATCGAGGCCGCCCTTGGCGGCGCTTGCCACCAGTTCCCGGCACGAGGCATAGTCCGCCGCATCGAAGGTCAGCACCGTGGGCGCAGCGGCCATCAGTGCTGCGGTTTCCCCCAGCCCTTCCGCGTTGCGGTCGGCAATGGTCACGTGTGCGCCTTCCGCCGCGAACCGGATCGCGGTGGCACGCCCGATGCCCGATGCCGCGCCCGTCACCAGCGCCTTCTTGCCTGCAAGTGTCATGTTGTCTCTCCCATAGGAAAAGGGCGCCCCGGTTTTCACCGGGACGCCCCTTTGCCGTCCAGCTTAGAAGCGGACCGCGCCGGTCACGCCGAAGGTGCGCGGATCGGGGAAGTACCCCAGCGTCAGGCCGCCGAAGCCGGGGCCGAAGTCGATGAAGTTCGACGGGTTGGCCTCCTTGGTCAGGTTGCGCACCCAGCCCGCCAGTTCCACCGAAGCACCGCCCAGCGGGATGTCCGCCACGGCGAGGCGCAGGTTCACCATCGTGCGGCCCTTGGACTTGGTGTTGAACGCATCCTGATCCGAAGCGGTCGGCGTCGTCAGCGCATACGGGAAGGTGTAGTAGGACGACACGTGGTTCACGTCGGCATAGAAGTTGACCTTGCCCCAGTCACCCTTCGCCAGCCGCACGTCCAGACCGGCCGAAGCGGTTGCCTTCGGCGTGTGCGGGAAGGCGCGGTTGCCCGCCACGTCCACGCCGCCGTCGAGGTAGCTCTTGTACTTGGCATCGAGGATGGCGAGCGAGGCGTTCAGCGTGATCGCTTCGACCGGGCGCACCACGGTTTCGAATTCCAGGCCGCGAATGCGCGCCGCCGCCGCGTTGCGGACGATCGACGAAGCCGCACCGGAAGCCGTGAACACCGACAGCTGGATGTCCTTGTGCTCATCCTGGAACGCGGCAACGTTGAAGATCACCTTGCCGTCGAGCAGGCGGGTCTTGAGGCCCAGTTCATAGCTGTCGACCTTTTCCGGGCGATAGGGATCGCACAGTTCCAGCGCGCCGGTCGGGCAGGCGGCGGTCGGCGCGGCGAACACGTTGGTTTCACCGTTGAAGCCGCCCGACTTGAAGCCGCGCGCATAGCGGGCATAGACGTTGACGTTGTCGTTCACCGCGTAGCTGAGCGTCGCGGCCGGCGAGAAGTCGTTATACTTCGCGTCGGGGATCACACCGTAGGGGATGTTCGCCACCACCAGCGGGCTGGTGATGCCGTTCGCGGCATCGAAGTTGATCCGCAGATACCGGCGGATGTCCTTCTTTTCGTGCGTGTAGCGCGCGCCCAGAGTCAGCTTCAGCGCGTCGGTGAAGTTGTAGTCCAGCTGGGTGTAGAGCGCGAAGGCTTCGGTGTTCGAGCCATACTCGGACTGATAGTCCGCACCGCCGCCGAAGAACGACTGCGGGTTCAGCGTTTCCGCCTTTTCCTTGAAGTAGAACGCGCCCAGCACATAGGCGAGACGGCTGTCAAACGCCTTGCCGGCCAGCTGCAGTTCCTGGCTGTAGGCATAGTAGTCCGTGATGCGCTGGGTGAAGGCCACCGGGGTCGGCGAGCCATCCAGGTCCAGACCGTCCGACCAGGCGAGGTCGCGATAGGCCGAGATTGACTTCAGCGTGGCATCGCCCAGTTCCGCCGTCAGCGTCAGCGCGTGGCCATAGCTGCGCGACTTTTCATAGACCGCGCCGTCCATCGACGCCGTTTCGACGCGATTGGGGTTGGTATACTTGTCGAGCGGGAAGAACGCGCCGCCGAACGCGTAGCTGGGCGACTTCGGATCGAAGATGTCGCGCGGGTCGCCGTTGCGGTTGACGCTGATCAGCTGGGCAAACGGCGGGCGCTGGTCCTGCTTGCTGTAATCATAGGTGTAGTCGGCAGTGATCGTGTTGCTCAGCTCGGCGCGCAGCTGCACCATGAAGCTGCCGCTATCGATGGTGTCCGTGTCGGCGAACTTGTTCGGCAGCGCGGTGACCACACCGGCAACCGGGTTCGGCACCAGCTTCACCAGGCCATCACGCTTGCGATACTGCCCCGAGACCTTGGCGGAGAAGATCCCCACTTGCGGCAGATCAAGCGAGCCGCGCACCTTCCATTCGTTGAAGCTGCCATAGGTCAGCTCGGCAAAGCCGCCAGCCTGACCGCTGGGCTTCTTGCTCACCAGGTTCACCGCACCGGCCAGCGCGTTGCGGCCGTAGAGCGTGCCCTGCGGCCCGCGCAGGATTTCCACGCGCTCCAGATCGGCGACGTCGAAGATCGAACCCTGCGCCTTGGCGATGTAGACGCCATCGATGTAGAGGCCGACCGCCGGTTCCCAGGTGATCGCCGGGTTGATCGTGACCGAGCCGCGAATGGCGATCTGCGAGATCGTCTTGCTCGACGGGGCGCGCTCGATCTTCACGTTCGGCGCGATGGTGCCCAGGTTGTCGATCGAATCCACGCCGCGGCTTTCGATGAACGCGCTGCTGACCGCGGAAATCGCGATCGGCACGTCCTGCAGGTTTTCCGAACGCTTCTGCGCGGTGACGACGATATCACCGATCCCGGCGGATTCGGCATCGTCCTGCGCATCCTGCGCGAACGCCGGAGCGGACAGCAGGACAAGGCTGGTGGACAAGGCAGTAGCAAAGGCAAGGCGGCGCATAGGTATCCTCCCGTTATGGCCACGCGAACCGCAATTCGCGTAAAAATCTTGGCTCGCCGATACGACTTTCAATTATATCTTGCAACCATTGCAATCGATCCACTAGATTGCTGCGCACAAATTTCCGCATTGCGTTGCCGTGATGCCACAGCAGGAAACCGCCTTCATGACCACCTCCACCCCCTCGCTCGAAGCCCGGATCGACCGGCTGGAATCGCTGGACGCGATCCGCCAGCTGCCCGCCAAGTATGCGCTGGCACTCGACATGCGGGATATGGACGCGATGGTCTCGCTGTTCCCCGCCGATGTCCGCGTGGGCAAGGACGCGTCCGGGCGGCAGGCCTTGCGCGCCTACATGGACCGCACGCTGCGCTCCCCCTTCACCGGCACGTCGCACCATATCGGCGGGCACGTGATCGAATTCGACGATCCGGACCACGCGCACGGCATCGTCTATTCCAAGAACGAGCACGAAACGGGCGATGAATGGGTCATCATGCAGATGATGTATTCGGATGATTACGTCCGTCAGGATGGCCGTTGGTATTTTGCCCGCCGGCTGCCGCTTTACTGGTATGCGACCGACCTGAACAAGCCGCCCATCGGCGACCGCAAGATGCGCTGGCCGGACACCGAATGGGTCGAAGGCAATTTCCACAAGCTGTTCCCCAGCTTCGCCGAGTTCTGGTCGCGCGAGGGCGACAGTGGCGCCCCGGTGGCGGAGCCCGCCCCGCTCGAAAAGTTCCTCGAAACGATGCGCCGGGGCCAAAGCGCGCCCAAGGTCAAGGTACGCGCCGATTGAACGCGTGACCTGCGCCGCAAAGTGATGTTACCCCTTCCGGGAAAGAGGGGAGAGATCATGAAAATTCGCGCCGTTTCCATTGGCCTGCTGGCCCTGTGCAGCACGGCCGTCGTGGCTGAACAGGCTGGCACTTCGCCGCGCTTGCCGCCCGGCATGGCCCCCGGATACCTGGCACTGGATGCCGTGCCCGACAGCGCGGCCCTGCTGCCTCCCGCACCGGCCAAGGGATCGGGCACGGAAGCGCGCGACAAGGCCGCCGCGAAAGCCGCGCTGGCAGCACACAACACCCCGCGCTGGACCTTCGCGACCAGCGATGCGGACCTGTTCGGCCCCAAGGCAACGGGCGCGCTGTCGTGCGCGGCGGGATTCGAGATTTCGCCGCAGACCACGCCGAAACTCGACAAGTTGCTGCGCCGCACGATCATCGACTTCGGCTTTTCCACCTACCGCGCCAAGCAGAAGTTCAATCGCGACCGCCCGTTTGAAATGAACAAGCGGCCGATCTGCACCCCCGATCAGGACGCGATGCTGCGCAAGGACGGTTCGTATCCGTCTGGCCACTCGGCCATCGGGTTCGGCTGGGGGCTGGTGCTGGCCGGGCTGGTGCCAGAGCGCGCCACGCAGCTGGTGTCGCGCGGTCGGGCGTTTGGCGAAAGCCGCCGGTTCTGCAATGTCCACTGGCAAAGCGACGTCGAGGAAGGCCGGGTTGTGGCCGCAGCGGTCTATGCCCGCTTGCAGGCCGATGCGGCCTATCAGGCCGACCTTGCCGCCGTGCGTGACGAGCTGGCCGGACCACGCCAGCCCCCGGCGCGCGATTGCGCGGCAGAGGCCAGCGCGCTGGCCAGCGGCTGATTACATCCGCTGCGAGGAAATGTTGCCGCCGTCGACCACCAGTTCGGCGGCGGTGACATAGCTGGCCTCGTCCGACAGCAGGAACCGAACCGCACGACCGATTTCTTCCGGCGCGCCCAGCCGCTCCAGCAGGATGCGCCGCTCGAACGCACCGGGCGGCAGGGCATCGACCGTTGGCTTCAGCATCGGGGTCAGAATCTGGCCCGGCGACACCGCGTTGATGCGGATGCCGTCCTGCGCCAGCCGGTCTGCCAGCGAACGGATCATCGCCAGCATCCCGCCCTTGGCCGCGCTGTAAACCGGGTTGGCCATGTGGCCGAGCGTGGCGTTGATCGAAGCGATGCCGACAATGGCCGATCCGGAGTTGGCCTTGAAATCGGGCAGCAACGCTTTTGCCAGCATGGCCAGGGGTCGCAAGTGCGTGTTGATCCCGGCCGCCCAGACGCATTCGTCCAGCCCATCGAGCGAGCCGGTATCGACCACGCCTGCCGCATGGACCAGACCGCCCATCGATCCCAGCGCGGCGCGGCTGGCGTCAATCGCGGCGGGATAGGCCGACAGGTCGGTCAGGTCGATGGCGACCCCGATCGCAGCCACGCCGGTCTGCGCATGCAGCGCTGCCGCTTCGGCCCGCGCCTTGTCGCCGTTGATGTCCCACAGCGCCACTCCGCGCCCCACCGCCGCCAGCGCCTGCGCGCAGGCAAGGCCGATGCCCGACGCACCGCCGGTCACGATCACGCCGGTTCCGGGCTGGCCGAGGCGCGGCTGCAGGTCAGAAGAAATAGCTGCCTCCATTGGCGACCAGCACCGACCCGGTGACATAGCTGGCGTCATCGCTGGCCAGGTAAGCCACCGCCGCCGCGATTTCCGCCGGATCGGCCATGCGGCCCAGCGGCACGCTCGATTCCATTGCCGTGATCCATTCCGCCGGAATGCCCTGCATGATCGGCGTATTGGTCGGCCCCGGCGCGACCGCGTTGACGCGGATCTTGCGCGGCGCGAGTTCGCGCGAGAGCTGGCGGGTCAGACCGATCACCGCCGCCTTGCTGGTGACGTAGTGCGCACTGCCCTCACCCGATTGCGCGCTGGTCGAGCTGATGTTGATGATCGCGCCCGGATTGCCATCCTGCGCCAAGACGCGGGTAAACTCCCGGCAGACATAGAACGTGCCGTTGAGGTTTACGGCCAGCACGCCGGCCCAGCCCGCATCGCCCATGTGGATCAGGTGATCGACGATCACGTCGCTCTTGCCATGCTCGGCCAGCTCGGCGTTGCGCTGGCCCATCGCGGCATAGAATTCATCCGAACCATCGCCATCGGCGCGCCCGATCCCGGCGTTGTTGACCGCGATGTCCAGTCTTCCGAACGCGGCCCGCGCTGCCGCGATGCAGCGCGCGACATCAGCGGAGTCAGCCACGTTGCAGGCCAGGCCCAGCTCCGCACCGCTGGCTTTCGCCGCTGCTTCGTCCATGTCGAGCGCGGCAACGCGCGCGCCATCTGCCGTCAACCGCTCGACAATCGCCTTGCCGATCCCGCGCCCCGCGCCGGTAACAATTGCCCCGCGCCCGGCCAGCCGTCCGCCACTCATGCATTTGCTCCTGTCATGTCCTGTGCGGCAATGAAGCCGAACGTCATCGCCGGCCCGATCGTCACGCCCGCGCCCGGATAGCTTTCACCCATCGACGAAGCCGCGTTGTTGCCGATGGCGTAAAGCCCCGGGATCGGCTTGCCGTCCTGTCCAACGACCTGCGCCTTGGCGTTGGTCAGCAACCCGCCGTTGGTGCCGATATCGCCGGGATAGATCGGCAGAGCATAGAACGGCCCCGTGTCGAGCGGACGCAGGCATGGATTGGGGGTCTGCGACGGATCGCCGTACATCTTGTCATAGGCCGCCGCACCGCGCTGAAAATCAGGATCTTCCCCGTTCGCGGCGTGCTGGTTGAAGCGCTGCACGGTGGCCGAAAGGCTGGCCGGATTGACGCCGATCTTGCGTGCCAGTTCCTCCACCGTGCGCCCCTTTTTCAAGATCTTGCGCACGCGCGGGTTCAGCGCGAAATCGGGCACGCCCGGATAGACCGGCCCCATCGGAAACTTCGCGCGATAAGTCGCGTCGAACACCATCCAACTGGGGCTGGTATTGCCATGTTCCAGTTGGTGACGGGCCATGACCTGCCCGGTCACGTGATAGGATGCCGCTTCGTTCAGATAGCGTTCGCCCGCCTGGTTGACCATGATGCAGCCCGGCAGCGCGCGCTCAATCGTGCAGAGCCGCCCGCGGTCCTCGCCCGGAATGTAGAACACCGGCGCAGCCCAGGCCGATTGCATGTTCAGCGTCTGCGCGCCCAGTGCCATCCCGGCGCGGATGCTGTCGCCCGTATTGCCGGTGATCCCGCCCGAGTACTGCGCGGAAGGATAGAGCGGCGCGTATTGCTTGCGCATTTCGGGGTTCTTGTCGAAGCCCCCGGCGGCCAGCACCACGCCCTTGCGCGCGCCGATCCGCAGCGTCTTGCCCTTGTGGGTCACCACCACGCCAGTCACCCGGTCGCCGTCGCGGACCAGGTCGGTCATCGGCGTTTCCAGCCACAGCGGCACGCCGCGCTGGTTCAGCGCCATGCGCAGCCCCCCGGCGAGCGCGTTGCCCAGTGTCAGGCGGCGGTCCTTGCGCGAGGTCAGGCGGAACGGCAGATCGAGCCAGTACTTCGCCAGCGATTTTGCCAGATGGGTGATCCAGCCCTTGCCGCGATAGAGCAGCAGGTACGTCTCGTCGAAATGCCAGTTCAGATAGCCGAACAGGTTGGCGGCCGGCGAGGAGAAACGCAGCGTCCTGACGTCATCGCCCAGCGCGCGGCCGTCCAGCGGCATTGGCATGTGGGTGCGGAAACCGGTCGGCGACCCGCCCGGATTCTCGGCATGATAATCGGGATAAGGAAACGCCATGTACTGGATCGGCGTGTTCGCCATCAGCCAGCGCAGCATTGGTGCAGCATTGTCGACAAAGGCGCGGATGTTCTCATCCGGCACGTTATCCGCCGACAGCGCCCGCACGTACGTGAACGCGTCATCCAGATCGTCGACGAACCCGGCGGCCTTGGCCACATCACTGTTCGGAATCCAGATGCCCGCGCCCGACGTGGCGGACGTGCCGCCCCACAGCGGTTCCTTTTCGATTACCAGCACATCGGCATGGCGGTCCGCCGCGGCCAGCGCGCAAAGCATCCCGCCCGCGCCAGAGCCGACCACCAGCACATCGACTTCCTTGTCCCATTGAGCGGCCATGATCAGTCTTCTTCCACCAGGAAAAACTGCGGCGGCCGCCGTTCGGCGATCACCGCGTTGCGGTTTGAAAAGCCCGGCTCCATCGCTTCGGGCTGCGGAATGATCCAGTACTCGCCCCGCTCGATCGCGTCGAACACCAGGGGCGCGAATTCATCGCCGGTCAGGCCGTTCGCTTCAAGCAGGTCCACCATCGCGCGGTGGAACTGCTCGGCCACCCCCGGCGGGGGCTCGCGGAAGATGCCGGACTTGACCGGCCCCGGCGCCAGCAAGGACACCGCGATCTGCGATTTCACGATCTTGAGTTCACCCGCGAGACACTCGGTCAGCGCCACCGCGGCGAACTTCGTCACCGAATAGGGCGCCATCAGCGGTGACGGCAGGAACCCGCCAACGGATGCCGTGTTGACGATCCGCGCGGGCCGGTCCGCCGCTAGCAGGCGCGGTACGAAAGCGCGGATGCCGTTGATGATGCCGGTCACGTTGACGTCCAGCGAACGCTGCCAGGTTTCGGCCGGGATCTCCCAGCTGAACCCGGTGCTCAGCACGCCCGCGTTGTTGAACAATAGGTCGACTTGCCCATGCGCGGCATAGGCGGCCTCGGCCAGCGCCTCGACCGATGCGGGATCGGTAACGTCGGTCGGCACGGCCAGTGCCGCCGTGCCAATCCCCGCAGCGACCTCCCGCAGCGCGTCCGCGTCACGGTCGGCCAGCACGACCTGCATTCCGCGCCGCGCAGCCTCGCGCGCAAGCCCGGCGCCAATGCCGCCGGCCGCGCCGGTAATGACGGCAACCGTCATCCTGCCGCACCGCCAAACTGCGCGGCAACATCGGCCACGGCCTGGGCCACGTCATGGCGGCGGTAGCCCAGCAGCGCCACTTCGTCAGCCGGCGGATCGACCCGCACCCAGTTGCCGCGCCCTTGCGGGATCGCGATGTCGGGCAGAAGCGGCATTTCCTCGTCGCGTTCCTCCACCTGCACATCGCTGCCGACGGCATCGAAGAACAGCTGGAAATATTCGCGGAACGAGAGGTTCTCGTCACCCACCAGATAGGCCTTGCCGGGCTCACCGCGTTCCAGCGCGCCGAGAATCGCCTCGGACAAGGACAGGAACGACATGAAGTTGGTTCCACCCGTCGGCGCGAACGCCGGGATCGGGATCTGCCCCTTGGCCCACTGCACATAGGGCTCGAAGATCGCGCTGGGCAGGCCCGGAACCGATCCGACCATGAACGGCGCATTCACGCTCATCACGTCGAAACCGGCAGCGCCCTGGGCGCGCGCCCCTTCGCAGGCGGCCTTGCGCGAGCGGATATAGCTGTTGCCTTCCAGCAAGTGCGGCGCGGCCTGGTGGTAATAGCTGCCCAGCTGGACCGCACGGCTGACCCCGGCCTCGCGGCAGGCGGCGAAAAAGGCGGGCACCGCCTCGTGGTTGGCCTTGATCAGGAATTCGGCAAAGTCCGCGCCTTGCGGCACGTGGCGGGGGTCGTTCCCCGCGGCGAACACCACCCAGTCGAACCCGGAGAGCCGATCCGGCGTGTAATCCCCCGCGACATAATCGCCCTGCACGAACGGCATGGCCGCCATCGGCGTGGCCGGATTGGCCGGGTTGCGCCCGCCGATCGACACATCATGGCCCTGCGCCGCCAGATGGATCGCGGCATGGCCGCCCAGAGCGCCCGTACCGCCAACTACCAATACCTTCATGCCTGTTCCTCTCCCGTCGCGGCGGCGCCTTTTGGCGTGACCGGCCGTGTTTCTTCCCATTCGACGATCAGTTCGCGGCGGGTAAAGCGCCACGTGCCGTCTTCGCGGCGCCACTCGTCCTGATAGCGGATTGCCCAGGCCAGCACCGCATCGGCATCGTTCAGCAGATGCTCGGCGATGCAGTACGTCTCACCCCGCGCGGTGTCGCCGGAAATGGTTGCCGTCACCTGATGGACCTGATGCAACGTCGCGCGGAACATCTGCCCCAGAGTGTCAATCAATCCCAGGATCGCGTCGCGCCCTTCGGTGCGAAAGCCCGGCCCGATCATGACGCAATCGCTGGCCAGCACGGCAGCCCATGCTGCCTTGTCCTTGCGATCCGCACCCTGCGCATAGAGCTCCGCCACGCGGCGCAGGCGGGCGAGGTCGGCCAGTTCGGCGTCAGAGGGCGTCATTGGCCGGGAATCTTCAGGCCATTGCCGGTTACCATCGGCACGACCGTCCACTCACCCGACGGTGTCCGCGTCCAGCCGGCTGCGGCCAGCGCCCCGCCATCGACATGGATCGCAGTACCCGTAACCCAGCTCGCCAGCGGACTGGCCAGATAGAGCGCCGCGCCCGCGCAGTCCTCGGGCCGTCCGAACCGGCCCAGCGGAATCCACTTGTCGGCATTGGCGCGATTTTCGGGCGGGATCATCACGTCCAGCGCCACTTGCGGCGTGTCGGTGGTTTCGGGCGCGATGTCGTTTACGCGGATGCCCTCCGGCGCCAGTTCCAGCGCCAGGCTCTTGGTGAAACCGGCAATCCCGGCCTTGGCGGCGGCATAGACGCTGCAATAGGGAATGCCGCGATACGCCTCGATCGAGGTGACGTTGATGATCGAGCTGCCCGGCGCGGATTTCCTTAGCAACGGCAGCATCGCCGCCGTCATGCGCAGCAGCTGCCCCAGATTGACGTCCAGGATCTCGTCCGCCTGATCGCCGCTGAGCATTGCAAACGGCAGCGCGTGAACGAAATGGCCGACATTGTTGACCAGCACGTCCAGCCGTCCGGCCTTCGCGTCGATCCGCTCGGCCAGCATGGCCGGAACCGCGCGGTCCAGCACGTTGCACACGATCACGTCAGCGGAAGGGATGGCTGCCGCGACATCGGCCGCGCGCTGCGGATCGATTTCGGCGATGAACAGGTGCGCGCCGGCCGCTGCAAACGCTTCGGCGATGCCGCGCCCGATACCCACGCCGCCGCCCGTGACCAGCACGTGCTTGCCCGAATAGTCAATCATGTTTGTCCCTCCCCCTCGCTTGCCTCAGGGCAAGTACAGCTGGACAGCTTTGCCGCCATCGACCGGCAAGGCGACGCCGGTGATGTAGCTCGCCTCATCCGAGAGCATGAAGGCAATCGCCTTGGCCACTTCGACCGGATTGGCCCCGCGCTTCATCGGGATCGCATCCATCGTCTTCTGGCCGTGCTCTCCCGCCTTGGCGAGATAGTCCTCGGTCGCCGCGGTCATGATCATGCCGGGAACAATGGTGTTGACCCGCACGCCATAGGGCGCGCCTTCCATCGCCGCGACAGCGGTGAAGTGGATCAGCGCCGCCTTGGAAGCGGAATAGCTGGTCATGTAGGGCGCAGCCTTGAGCCCGTTGGTCGAGGCGATGTTCACGATGGAACCGGAACCCTGCTTCAGCATGATCCGCATCGCCGCGCGCGTACCGGTGAACACCGCATCGGCGTTGACCGCAAAGTCCTTGCGCCAGTGGTCCATCGTCAGCTGGGTCAGCGGCGCGTAGTGCACCGACATGGCGTTGTTGACGAGCATGTCCAGCCGGCCGTGGCGCTTGGCCAGATCCTCGATCAGGGCGTTGTAGGCAGCCTCGTCGGTCACATCCAGCTGGTGCGCCTCGAACGTGCCGAGCGAGCTCAGCGCGGCTTCCGCTTCATCCAGCTTTTCCTTCCGGCGGGCACAGATCGCAACAATTGCGCCACGTTCCAGCAGCAGCTTGGCCGTAGCGAAACCGATACCGTCGCTACCGCCGGTCACAAGGGCAACGCGCCCGGTAAGATCACGAATCACGAATATGTTCCTCCCCGACTATCCATCAACGCAATTTGCGGTTATATAGGTGACAAAGTCAACGCCATGCGTAAATATGGCGGACGAAAATTACGTGATCGGGGGATGAATGACTGAGTTGCAAGGCAAGACCGCGATTATCACCGGCGCCGGACAGGGCGTGGGTCAGGGCATTGCGCTGGCGCTTGCGGCGGCTGGGGCTGCAGTTGTGGTCGCCGGGCGCACGCTCGGCAAGGTGGAAAGCACCGCCAAACTGATTGAATCGCGCGGCGGCAAGGCGCTGGCAGTAGCCTGCAACGTCAAGGATGCGGCCGACCTGGCAGCCCTGGTAGCAGCCGCGCAGAACGCCTTTGGCGGGGTCGATATCCTGGTCAACAACGCGCAGGAAGTGCCCCAGGGCAAGCTGCTCGACGTTACCGACGAAGCGTTCCTGGCCGGATTCGAATCGGGCCCGCTGGCCACGTTCCGGCTGATGAAACTGGTCCAGCCGATCATGGCCGCGCGCGGCGGCGGCACCATCATCAACCTAGCCTCGTCCGCAGGCATCCGCTGGGACATGACCGGCTATGGCGCCTATGCCGCCGTGAAGCAGGCAATCCGCTCGCTCACCCGCGCCGGTGCGGCGGAATGGGGACGCGAGAACATCCGCGTGCTGACCATCGCCCCGCACGCCGAATCGCCGGGGCTGAAGTGGTGGGTGGAAAACAACCCGGAAGAAGCCGCCGCGTTTTTCCGCACGATCCCGCTGGGCCGGATCGGCAAGCTGGAGGAAGACATCGGCCGCGCGGTCGCCGCGCTGTGCGGGTCTGATCTCAGCTACCTGACCGGCGCGACCATCCCGCTCGACGGCGGGCAGGCGAACTTCGACTGACCGGCGGGGGAGCGGCGCGATGGAAAAGGTGATTGCCGCCCTCTGGGCCGCTCCGGATCAGGAGCGGGATGCGTTCAACGAACAGTTGCGCTCCACCCTGCCCGCCGCACTCCATGCCGCCGGTGCCAGCAAGGTGCGGATCAATCTGCGCGACGCGGCGGTCGCCCCCGCGCACAAACTGATCCAGCAGTGGCAGGATCCGCAGCAGGACGCCGTAGTGCAGTTCTGGCTGCCCAGCGCAAATGGGCTGTTCCGGGCTGAAGTCGACGCCGCGCTGGCCGCGCATTCCAGCAGGTTCGCGGCCTGGCTCGTCGCCGAATCGACCATCATCCCCAACACGGCCCATCCAGTGCCCACCGGGGAACGCGGCTGGGGCTGGTCGCAGGCGAGCTTCATTTCTTTCCGGCCAGACCTTTCGCGGTTGGACGCGATCAAGATCTGGCATTCGCACCACACCCGCGTCGCGATCGATACCCAGGCCAATTTCGAATACGTCCAGAACCTGGTAGTCCGCCCCCTGACCGAGGGCGCACCCGGCTATGACGCGTTTGTCGAGGAATGCTTTCCGGCCGAGGCCATGGACGATCCCGCAGCGTTCTTCGACGCGGTCGGCGATCCGGCGAAGCTTCAGGCCAATCTGGCCACGATGATGGACAGTTGCGGCCGCTTTATCGATTTCACCCGGATCGATATCATCCCCACCAGCCAGTACGATTGCTGAGGTATCATGCAGAGCATCCAGCAGCAGACGACGCATTCGCCCACCGGCAACCACTTGCCCGGCACGGTCTTTGTCCGCCCTCCGGCCGCAATGCCCAAGCGCGCCAGCGATTCCAAGGTGGCACAGGAAACCAGCATTCCGCCGCTGATCCTGGCCGAGGTCGTCACGCCCGATGCGCTGGTGCAGGTGCTGGAATGGCATTGGCCGGAAGTGGCCGAACACGTGATGGTCGAACATGACCTGATGATCGAATTGTCACTGCCGCCGCTGGCCAACCAGGCGTCCGCGATGTTCCCGACGCTGGCACCCGGCACCAATTGCCACATGGGCACGCTGTTCATCCGCTACCCCGGCCTGGCCATCAAGACCCGCGCACAGGGCGGGCAGTTCCGCATCCTGCGCTGCACGTTCAGCGAAGCGAAGAAGCGCGAGATGCTGGGCAATCGTCATCACCCGTCGCTGGCAATGATGCAGACGCTGATGAACATCCGCAACGACACCATCCGCGCGGTGATGCGGATGATGCTGCGCGAAGTGGAAAGCCCGCACCTTGCCTCGCCGACCGCGACGGCAGCGCACGTCAAGCTGCTGGAGATCGAGATCACGCGCCTGCTTGACCAGGATCTGGAACCCAAGGCGGGCGGACGGCTGGCTCCCTGGCAGTTCCGCCGGGTGCGCGAACGGCTCGAAGCCGGGGGCACCCGCCCCAGCGTGCCGGAACTGGCCGCGCTCTGCGGGATCAGCGTGCGCCATCTGCACCGCCAGTTCCTGAACCTGACCGGGGTGACGATTTCCGACTATGTCGAAACGCATCTGGTCAACCAGGCCAAGACCATGCTGGGCAGCACCGCGCTGACCGTGAAGCAGATCGCGCAAGCCGCCGGTTTCGATCATGCCAACAGCTTCTCCCGCACCTTCCGCCGGGCAACGGGCATGACCCCGCTGCAATACCGCCAGCAGAAGGTGGGCAAGGCCTGCAAGACGCGCTGAACCGGCACAGATCGTGCCACGGCGTAACCGCGGGCCGTTGCGCCGGGCAGCAAAGATCATAGACGAACAGAACGAATATTCAGGAGAGACATGATGGGCGATGGCAAAGTGGGGAGCGGCAAAGTTGCACTGGTTACGGGCGCAAGCCGCGGCGCTGGCGCCGGGATCGCGCGCGGGCTGGGTGAACTGGGCTACACCGTCTATGTCACAGGCCGCACTGTCACCCCGGGCGATGCCAAGGGCTGGGACGGCACCGTCCTCCCCGGCACCGTGTCCGAGACCGCCGCGATCATCACCGAGCGCGGGGGCAAGGGCATTCCGGTGGTTTGCGATCATGCCGACGATGCGCAGGTCGCCCGCGTGTTCGAGCAGATCAAGGATGAGCAGGGCCGACTGGACGTGCTGGTCAACAACGCCGCCTACATGCACCACCAACTGATCGAGAAGAAGCCCTTCTGGGAGAAGGAGCTGGATGCGATGAAGATCCTGGATGTGGGTCTGCGTTCGGCCTACGTTGCCAGCTGGCACGCGGCGCGGATCATGGTGCCGCAGGGCAGCGGCATCATCGCGATGGGATCATCCTTCGGGGCGACCTGCTATATGCACGGCCCCGCCTATGGCGCGCAGAAGGCCGGGCTGGACAAGCTGGCCCACGACATGGAGCATGATCTGCGCGGCACCGGCGTGATTGCCGTGTCGATCTGGCTTGGCCCGCAAGTGACCGAGCGCGCCATGATCGCCAAGGACGTGAACCCGGAACAATACGAAGGGTTCATGGCCATGGCCGAGAACCCCGAATTCACCGGCCACATCATCGACGCCATCGACCGTGCCCCCAACCGCGACGAACTGTCCGGTCAGACCCTGATCGGCGCGGAAATCGCGCGCGAACTGGGGATCAAGGATCGCGGCAACGATCGTCCGTCGCACCGCGAGATGCTGGGCAGCCCGCACCCGAAGAACCCGGCTGCGGTTTACTGAGGCAAGCCCTTCGCTTGCCAGGCGCAGTGGGGGGGGGACGCGTTGCTACCCCGCCCTGCCCGCCTGCAGCTCGCTCAGGTCGAACGGGCGCATTGCGCATAGCATGCCATACCAGCCGCGCTGGAGCACGCTCTCCTCACGGTCGCGTTCGGCCAGCGCCTGCACCGCACGGCGGTGCTGCTCGATCATTTCCGCCAGCTCGGCCGCGCCGCGGGCAGACAGCTTGATCAGTTCCGACGCGTAGACCGCATCGGGCGCGGCGAAGTCCATCTCCAGGAACTGCGGTTTCATCCGCTCCTCGAACAGGGTGCGCATCGGCGTCTTGCGCCACACGATCGTCCGGTCGACCAGCGGCCGCACTCGCCCGCCAGGCAAGCGGTCGATCAGGGCCAGCCGCTCCAGACGGGAGAGCCATTGTTCCATTGCGGGGGGCGGAACCGCAAAGTCGCGGGCTATCTCGTCCGGGCTGTAGCCGCCCAGAATTGTCATGAACAGGAACGAGAGGAACGTGTCGCTGGACAGCGCCCGCTCCTGCGCCAGGGTCAGCTCCTGCGCCAGCCCGGTCACCGGATGCTCGGCCTCGCGCGCCAGGTCGGCCAGCGTCAGGCCGACCAGCGCGGCCAGCCGCTCCAGCCGCTCCAGCGACAGGCCCTTGCCCGCCAGCCAGCGCTTCGCGGTCGCCTCGCCAATGGCAAATTCCGCCGCGATGCGCCGCGCGGTCCACCCTTCGTGCCGCAACGCGCGGCGCAGGATCGCAAGCATGGCGGCGCTTGTGGAATCGGATCGCATAGTGATCCGAATGTCGCGCAAAAATGATCCGTTTGGCAAGCCCTCCATTCGGTGCGAATCCAGCTTCGCGATATGCTCCCCCCTGTCGCGGCCGAGAGTTGTCCAGCAACCCGCCGCAACCTGATGACCTGGGAGAGACAAATGACTGGTATGCTGATCAAGAACGGAACCGTCGTGGACGGCACTGGCGCCCCGGCCTTTGCGGCCGACGTGCGCGTCCAGGATGGCTTCATCACCGAAGTCGGCCCGAACCTTGCCCCCAAGGGCGAACGCGTGTTCGACGCGAGTGGCTGCCAGGTGACGCCCGGCTTCATCGAAAGCCATACCCATTACGACGGCACGATGTGGTGGCAGCCTGATCTGGACCCGCTGCCGGGCTATGGCGCGACGACCATGATCATGGGCAACTGCGGCTTCTCGCCCGCGCCGCTGCACAAATACATGCCCGCCCAGCGCGAAATGGTCGGCATCTTCAGCTTCTTCGAGGATATTCCCGAAGGACCGTTCCTGCAGAACCTGCCGTGGGACTGGAACAAGTGGTCGGAATACCGCGCCTCGGTCGAGCGCAACGTGAAGGTGCCGCTCAACTACGCCGCCTATACCGGCCACATCGCCATCCGCCTTGCCGCGATGGGCGTCGAGGCATGGGAACGCAAGGCAACCCCGGAAGAAATCGCGGTGATGGCCGACCTGCTGGACGACGCGCTGGCCGCCGGCGCGCTCGGCATGTCGGACAACATGCACGACCATGACGGACAGAACCGCCCGGTGCCGACCCTGCTGGCCTGCGACGATGAATTCGCCGCCCTGTTCGACGTGATGGAGCGCTATCCCGGCTGCTGCTATCAGGTGATCGTCGATACCTTCATGCGCATGACCGGCCCGGCCAATCTGGAGCGCCTGTCCAAGCTGCTCGCCGGTCGCCCGATCAAGGTGCAGATCGCCGGCGCGATCCCCACGCTGGACTTTCAGAAGGGCATCCTGCCAGCCATGCAGGCCAGCGTGAACGCGATGCGCGAAGCCGGCGTGGATGTCTGGCCGGGCTTTGCCCACGTCTCGCCGACCTCGACGCTGAGCCTCGTAAAGTCGCTGATCTTCGCGCAGTCGAACGACTACGTCTGGCACGAAGTCGTGCTGGCCGACGACCATGCCGAAAAGGCCCGCCTGCTGGCCGATCCGGACTGGCGCGCCCGCGCCCGCGAAAGCTGGGATACGCAGGCGTGGGATCACTCCCCGCTCAAGAACCCGCAGGAACTGTTCCTGCTGGATAGCGAGAACGGCACCGGCCCGATCGGCATCACGCTGAAGGAATATGCCGACAGCAAGGGGCTGCACCGCAGCGACGCGATGGCGGACTGGATCCTGGCGAACGGCACCCGCTCCACCGTGCACATGGCCCCCTTCCCCAAGGACGAGGCACTGACGATCGAGCTGATGCGCGATCCCAAGACCGTCGGTAACATCTCGGACGCGGGCGCGCACTTGCAGATGCTGTGCGGCGGCGGCGAAAACGCCCTGCTGCTGACCCAGTACGTCCGCGATGAAAAGAAGCTGACGCTGGAAGAGGCCATCCACGTGATGACCGGCAAGCTGGCCCGCCACTTCAACCTGAATGACCGTGGCGTGATCGCACCGGGCAAGCGCGCCGACATCGCCGTGTTCAACATGGACGAAATCCAGCGCCGTGAAATGGTCAAGGCGCACGACGTGCCCGATGGCCGGGGCGGCACGACCTGGCGCTTCACCCGCGCGCCGATGCCGACGCGCCTGACGATGGTCAACGGCGTGCCGACTTTCGAAGGAGGCCAGCCAACCGGCGCAATGCCCGGTCAGTTCCTGTCCCCTGGCAACGATGACACGGCCTTGGCCGTCGCAGCGGAGTAATGGCGATGGAAGTCAAGGTTGGCGCCGGAGAGCGCGAATACTTCAACGGGGCGATCCGCAAGGTCGAAACCGAAAGCTCGGTGCTGGTCAGCAACTCCGCCTATCTCAACAATGCGGAGCTGCGCCACCTGATCGCGCAGGAAATGCTGCGCCGCAACGGATCGGACCTGCCCAATACCGCCTTCATCCCCGAAGTCGCCCAGATCCTGATGACGCTGGAAGACTGGGGCCGGATCATGGCCCTGTTCGAGGAGGAAAAGGCCCGCCTGCCCCGCTTTGCCGAGTGGTGCGAGCGCAAATCGCTGGCCGATTTCAAGAAGGACGAGGTGAAGGACTGCGCCCCCGGCACGCTGGGGGCCGCGCTCCACGATTTCATGGTCAACAGCGGCTATGAACTCGATATCTTCTACCGCGAAATCCAGGTGGTGAACGACCTGACCTATTACCTGCGCCAGACCGCGCTGACCCATGATATCGAGCATATCGTGTCAGGCTTCGGCCCGAACCACGGCGGGGAAATCGCGTTGCTCAACGCCAACATGCACAGCAAGGCGCGCTATTTCCATCCGGAGCTGGCCGCGTTCTTCAGCCGCGTGCAGAGCTATCTCAAGGCCAAGACGATCATGAAGGACGGCCTCTATTACGCCGAGGCCGCCGCGCTGAACCTTGAGGCCGAGTATCAGGGCGCCGTACAGGGTCGCAACTGGAAGTATCCGCTGATGCTGGCCGACTGGCGCGGCATGGTCGACTGGCAGATCGCCGACATCCGCGAGGAACTGGGCATCAACCCGGTCCCCGCGCCAGACCTGTGGGCCGACACCAACCGGCTCTGCGACGAAGGCGATGCCAACTATGGCATGCCGCTGATGCAGGCCGCCGAATAGGGCCGGAACAGCATCGGACATGCATCAGGGCGTCAATCCCCGGCGGGATTGACGCCCTGTTTGCGGTCTGAAATGCCCTGCAACCAACGATTATCTGGTTTTATCGGGAGAATGAGCATGCGCGGTCTGGCAGGCAAGGTGGGCATCGTCGCGGGCGGTGCGCGCGGGATCGGCGCGGCAACGGCACGGCGATTGGCGCAGGAAGGCGCGCATGTCCTGATCGGCGACCTGCTGGTCGAACAGGCTGAGGAAACCGCCGAGGCCATTCGCGCCGCCGGTGGTTCTGCCCTTGCCGTGGCGCTGGATGGCACGAATGCGGATTCGCAAGCCGCCATCGTCGCCGCCGCCAAGGAAGCGTTCGGCGGGCTGGATTTCTATCACTCCAATCTCGCGGGCGGCACTGGCGGCGATATCGACGCGCTCGACTGCCCGGTCGAGGTGCTCGACAACAGCTTTGCGATCAACACCAAGAGCCATTTCCTGGCGACCCAGGCCGCCCTGCCCTCGATCATCGCGCGCGGCGGCGGGGCGATGATCTATACCTCCAGCGGCGCAGCGACCGGCGGCGCGGCCTGGCAGGTTGCCTATCCGATGACCAAGAACGCGATCCACCCGCTCGCCCGCCATGTCGCGGCGCGCTATGGCAAGCAGGGCGTGCGTGCGAACGTGATCTGCCCCGGCCTGGTGCTGACCGAAGCGGTCAAGATCCACCTGACCGACGAATATGTCGAAAAGGGCCTGAAGGCGATCCCGCACACCCGCCTGGGCCAGCCGGAAGACATTGCCGCCGCCGTCACCTTCCTCGCCTCTGACGATGGCGCGTGGGTCAACGGGCAGGTCTGGCACGTCAATGGTGGAGCGCAAATGCGTGACTGACCGGGCCACTGAAACGCATAATGCTCCGGGGCGCGCGCCAACCAATGCCTGGCTTGTGCTGGCGCTGCTCTTGGCGATCTACATCTTCAACTTTGCCGACCGCTATCTGATCACCGGCCTCGTCGGTCCGATCAAGGCTGAATTCGGCCTGGGCGACGACTTCATGGGCCTGCTGATGGGGCCCGCGTTCGTCGCGCTCTATGTCTTCGCGGGCGTGCCCATTGCGCGGCTGGCAGACCGCAAGTCGCGGATCGCCATCATTGCCGCGGGCTGCGTGGTGTGGAGCGCCGCCACCGTCGCAACCGGTCTGGCGACCGGCCCCGTCTCGCTTGCACTGGCGCGGGTTGCGGTAGGTATTGGCGAAGCCGCCTTTGCCGCCCCGGCCTATTCGCTGCTGGCGGATTACTTTCCGGTCGAAAAGCGGGGCCGCGCCTTCGCGATCCTCGGCCTTGCGACATATTTCGGGCAGATCGCCGGACAGGCCGGTGGCCCTGCCATCGCCGCGCTCTATGACTGGCGCACGGCGTTCTTTGCGATGGGCATTCCCGGCGTGTTGCTGGGGGCGCTGGCCGTGCTGACCATTCGCGAGCCGGCGCGGACCGTGCCGGTAAAGGCCGTCCCGGCCATCCCGTTCGGCCAGATGCTGGGTCACTTGCGCCGCGCGCCGTCCTATGTGCTGATGATGATCGGCATGGGGCTGGGTTCGTTGTCTGGCGTCGCCTTCGGCTATTGGGGCCCGGAACTCTTCACGCGCAGCTTCGGCATCGACCCGACCGTCGCCAAGACCGCGTTCGCGGTCAATTTCGGGATGGCCGGCCTGGTCGGGATGCTGCTGTTCGGCACGCTGTCCGACAAGCTGACCACGCGGGGCCGCGAATGGCCGATCCGCCTGACCGCCGCCGCCATGGCATCGGCCACGGCGTGCATCCTGCTGGTCACATGGTCGGACACTTTCGGCATGGCAACCGCGCTGGCGATCCCGTCGGGGCTGCTGGGCGGTGGCTGGGCGGTCGGCGTGCTGTCGAGCCTGCAATACATCCTGCCCGAACGCTTCCGTGCCACCGCGACGGCCAGCTTCATCATGGTCACGACCTTGCTGGGCTATTTCGTCGGCCCCTGGCTGACCGGGGCGGTCAGTCAGGCGCTGGGCGGCGATGCCTGGTCGCTGCAAGTCGGGCTGTCGGTAGCAATCCCGCTGGGCTTCGTCGGCGCCCTGTGCTGCCTGCTCGCCGCGCGCACGCTGGAGCGTGACCGCGCAGCCCTGTCAGACGCCTGATCCACTGGGTTGAACGCGCAACCGGCCCGCTCCCCGGCCCGGCCACCCCTCGATTACGATCGCGGGGCGGCTGGCTGGAGGGCGGGCCGATAGCGCAGTTGCCTCAGTGCGACTGAACCAGCGCCTAGGCCGTCGGCTTGGGCGATCCGGGTAGTCCCATGTAGTAGTGTCCGGCGTTCAACCCGCCATCGACCGACAGTTCCGTGCCCATGCAGTAGCGCGCGTCTTCCGACGCGAGATAGGCTGCCGCCGCGCCGATGTCCTTGGGCTCGCCCGCATACTGCGCGGGATAGATCCAGTAGCCCTTGTCGTAGGTGGCCTTGTCCACGTTCATCGGGTTCGCCAGCGGGGTATAGATCCCGCCCGGATGGATCGAGTTCACGCGGATTCCGCGCGGCCCCAGTTCCAGCGCAAGCGCCTTGGTCAGCCCGCGCACCGCAAACTTCGTGGCACAATAGACCGATACGGCATTGGCCCCGGAGATCCCGTCAGCCGAACTCATGTTGACGATGGCACCGCCCCCGGCGCGCTCGATCGCGGGGATCGCCAGCTGGCAACCGATGATCACGCCGTTGAGGTTGACGTTGATCAGGGTCGCGATCTCGCTTTCCGAGTAATCCTCGAACCCGCGGAAGAACAGCACGCCCGCATTGTTGACCAGCGTGTCGAGCTTGCCGAACCGCGCCTCGGTGGCGGCGATCACGGTGCTCCATTCCGACCGGCTGGTCACGTCGTGGTGATGGAAAGCGGCATTTGCGCCCAGTTCATCGGCCAGCGCCTGACCGGGCGCGTCGAGGATGTCGGTGATCATCACCCGCGCCCCTTCGGCGATGAACCGCCGCACGATCCCTTCGCCAATCCCGCGCGCACCGCCCGTCACGATGGCAACCTTGCCCTCCAGCCTGTTCATTCCCTGCTCTCCCACTCGATTCGTCGCCAGATCATGGCTGGCGCAGCGGCCAGCAATACGCAATCATGGCGATGAAGCATAACCCATTCGGGTAACGCGAATCACATCGCGCTGCCCGTAACGCAAATCGACAACAGGATCGGGAGAGTTCCACCCATGCCGCTTAACCCCCAGGTCGAAGCCCTGCTCGCGATGTTCGCGGCCATGCCCGCGTGGGACTATGCCACCCTGACCGCGCCCGAACTGCGCGCGGTGAACGACAACCCGATGGCCTTTGGCGAACCGCCCGCGGTGGCGCGGGTGGAGGATCTGGCGCTTGATCTGCCGGGGCGGACCCTGCCTGCCCGGCTCTACGTTCCCGGCGATGCCGCCAATCCCGCACCGCTGGTGGTATTCTATCACGGCGGCGGCTGGGTGATCGGCACGCTGGAAACCCACGATGCAACCTGCCGCGCGCTCGCGCGGGCCAGCGGTGCGGCGGTGCTCTCGGTCGGCTACAGGCTTGCCCCCGAACATCCCTACCCCGCCCCGGTCGACGATTGCTACGACGCGCTGGTCTGGGCGGCCGCCCATGCGGACGAACTCGGCTGTGATCCCCGGCGGCTCGCCGTCGCCGGCGACAGCGCGGGCGGCAACCTCTCGGCGGCGGTGTCGATCATGGCGCGCGATCGCGGCGGGCCGGCGCTGCGCCATCAATTGCTGATCTATCCGGCAACCGACGACGACTTTTCGCTGCCGTCCTATGCCGAGAATGGCGGCGGGGACTTCTTCTTGAGCAACGCCATGATGCGCTGGTTCTGGGACCGCTATCTGGGCGATGTTGCCGATGCCCCGCTGGCCCGGGTCGGGCGCACCCCGGACCTGTCCGGCCTGCCTTCCGCCACTGTCATCACCGCCGAATTCGATCCGCTGCGCGATGAGGGCATGGCCTATGCGGCGCGGCTGGAACAGGCCGGCATTGCCGTGGACGCTGCAGTTGCGCCGGGGATGATCCACGGCTTCTTCTCGATGTTCCAGGCCGTTCCGGATGCGCTGCCCTGGATCGATCGAGCGGGGGCAAATCTGGCACGCGCGCTCGATTGAGCGGCCGGCAAGGTGCGCAGGCATGCCCCACCACCGGGACTATTCATTCATATGCGTAACACAATGTGCCATATGGTGCGCAAAGACAGCCCCCTTTGCGTGTTGCCCGGAGCAATCCGCTAGGCTATGATCGTTACATTACGAATGAAGGCCCCTCAGGCGGCTTCGGGAGAAAGACTTTCACATGGCAAAGACCGCTGACTACGCCTTGGGCGAATACACCTATCCGCGCGGCTGGTTCATGATCGGCACCTCGGCCGATGCCACCACCACGCCTGCCGCCGTGCGCTACTTCGGCGAGGACATGGTGATGTATCGCGGCGAAAGCGGAAAGGTCTTCCTGATCGAGGCCTATTGCCCGCACATGGGCACGCACCTGGCCAAGAACACGTCGTCCTATGTCGTGGTCGACAAGAAGCACGTCGAGGGCGATGGCATCCGTTGCCCGTATCACGCCTGGCGCTTTGGCCCGGACGGCCAGTGCGACGATATCCCCTACTCGCCGGTCAAGCCGCCCAAGGCCGCCTGCGTGAAGAGCTGGAAGGTCGTGGAACGCGCGGGTTGCCTCTGGACCTGGTACGATCCGGAAAACGGCCTGCCCGACTACGAACTGCCCGCGTTCGAGCAGTGGGATAAGCCCAGCTGGGTCAACTGGAACGTCGAATGCCTCGGCGAACTGGCCTGCCACCCGCAGGAAGTGGTCGACAACATGGCCGACAAGGGCCACCTGGAACCGGTTCACGGCTCCATCGACATGATCCAGTTCGAGAACGAGTTCGACGGCATCCTGGTCCGCCAGATCCTCACCGCCGGCCACAAGACGCTGGCTGGTTCGGGCGCGGAGCCGATGACCAACGACACCTGGTACACCGGCCCCGGCATCCTGCAATCGACCATGATCGGCGAATACCCGTCGCACATGTTGATCGCCCATACCCCGGTCGACGATGGCGTGATCAAGGTGTGGTATGGCCTGTTCGTGAAGGTCAAGAACGACCAGCCGACCGATGCCGACCGCGAACTAGCGCGCGGCTATGAACAGGCCGGCGTTGCCGCGTTTGCGCAGGACTTTGAAATCTGGGCCAACAAGCGCCCCTGCATCAATCCGCTGATGGTGCGCGGCGACGGTCCGTTCGACAAGGTGCGCATCTGGTACAAGCAGTTCTACAACCCGCGGGCGCGCGCCGGTGAATTCCAGAACCGCGTCAACGGCCGCTACGTCACGCGCGGCACCCAGCAGGCGCCGTGGGACACGGCTGCGTAATCGTCGGCGATGGCATGAACCCATTGTGCCATCGCCTCAACCCGCGATTTTGAGGCCTCGAAGTTCAGACAGGAACATTTTCGGCCTTATTATCAGCTGATCCACTTTTGTTTGCGTAGAACAATTTGACGAGTTCTACGAACTTTGACAGCCTCCCCTTCTAAGGACAGCACCAAGCCTGTCCGGTGAAGGAGAGGGCAGAAAATGATCGTTAAGCGATTTGCAGTTCGTCACGCCTTGCTGACGACTGCGGCAGCCGCCGCGCTGGCCACGCCAGCTTATGCGCAAAACGCCGAAGATGCCGATGCACCCAGCGGGGGCCTGGGCGAAATCGTGGTTACCGCCAACAAGCGGTCGGAAAACCTGCAGAAGACCCCGATCGCAATTTCCGCCGTCCCGGCCGAAGCGCTTGAGCTGCGCGGCCTGACCGAAGCCAAGGATCTCTCCGCAATCGCGCCGAACGTCTCGATCGTGGGCGCGACGACCAACGCCACTGCCGCGGTCGTGACCATTCGCGGCATTCCCACCCCGGCCGACGAAACCCAGGGCTTCGATTCGCCGATCGGCATGTATCTCGACGGCGTCTACCTCGCCCGTTCCTCGGCTTCGACCTTCGAAGTCGCCGACATCGAGCGCGTCGAAGTGCTGCGCGGGCCGCAGGGCACCCTCTTTGGCCGCAACACCACGGGCGGCGCGATCAACTTCATCACCAAGAAGCCGTCCAGCGAAGCCAGCCTCAAGCTGCGCGCCGGCGCGGGCAACTATGGCATGTGGACCGGCCGCATCCTCGCCAACTCCGGCGACATGAACGGCCTGCGTCTCTCGCTGGGCTACCTGCACCGTCAGCGCAATGGTGTGGTCGACGACCTGCTGGAGCCGAAGAAGAGCCGCGACCCCGGTGCCACCAAGGTCGATTCCGTGCGCGCCGCGATCGACTGGGACATGACCGACACGTTCAATGTCTACAACGTGTTCGATTATACCCGGATCAAGGGCGCCCCGATGGTCATGCAGCTGGCCGCGGTGGGCAATGGCACGTTCCGTCCCAACGTGACGCTGGGGGGCAACACCTTCAGCCAGGTCCAGCCGGCCAACGTGGCGGGCTACCTCAACGCCTCGACCGTCGTTGAACCGGCCTGCAACAAGACCGTCAGCCGGGCCTACCGCGACACGGTCTGCCTCAATTCCGGCAACCAGTCGCAGGACACGATCTGGGGCAACATGTTCCGGATGGAACTGGACCTGCCGACGATCACGGTGCGCTCCACCACGTCGTATCGCAAATGGTCGAACGACATCCAGGGCGGCGATCTTGACGGTCTGGGCACCATTCGTGGTCCGCTGTTCAACATCGGCAGCCCCAGCGCGCCGCTGGCAACCTTCACCGGCTTCCCGACCTCGGTCCTGACCGGTGTCGGCATCCCCGCCGGCACGGCCGCGTTCCTGACTGCCGGGTCCGTGCCGACCACCACGGCTCCGCTGTTTGCCGCGCAGACCCAGCGCGGGCAGAAGCAGTTCAGCCAGGAACTCGAATTCGTCTCGTCGACCGATGGCGATTTCCAGTGGGTCGCGGGCGCGTTCTACTTCCATGAGAGCGGCTACGAGAACAACGTCCAGAACTTCGGCTTTGCGCTGGATACCAACCAGGCGGTCTACATCCCGTCGACCATGCAGTCGATCCTGACCGGGTTCGGCTATCCGCTGGCCACTGCCCAGGCGCTTGCGCCCGGCATGGCCGCCGCGTTCCAGGCCGCCAACCCGGCCCGGTTCCGTCTGGTGCCCGGCGGCGCGACGCTGAACTACAAGTCCAGCGGCGACTCCATGGCGCTCTATGGCCAGGCGAGCTATCGTCCGGGCGGCCAGGACAGCCCGTTCGGCGTGACGCTGGGCCTGCGCTACACCTGGGACAGCAAGGAAGTGAACCGCACCCAGAACGGCGCTGCGCCGTTCAGCGCAGCCGAACTGGCGCTGAACCAGCGCAAGGCCACCTTCAGCGCGCCTTCGGGTCACCTGACGCTGGATTACCGCGCCACCGAGGACATCAACCTCTACGCCCGCGTGGCCCGCGGCTATCGTTCCGGCGGCTTCAACCTGCGCCAGTCGACCAGCGTCGCCAGCAACATCGGCCTGCTTCCCTTCAACGAGGAAAAGATCTGGTCGTATGAACTGGGCGCCAAGATGGAGTTCATGGATCGCATCCGCCTGAACCTGGCTGCATTCCACAACGTCTACAGCGATCAGCTCGCCACCATTCCGATCCCGATCCAGGGCGGCGGCAGCTTCGGCACCCAGGTCGTCAATGCCGGCAAGACCACGTACACCGGCTTTGAAGTCGAAGGGGCGTTCCAGATCACCGACAACTTCTCGATCGACGGGAATTTCGGTTACATCGACATCAACATCAAGGACTTCCCCGGTGCCGACATCAACGGCGTGACGCGCAACATCGCGCCGCTGATTGCCGGGTCCGGCTATGCGCCGAAGTACACCGGCTCGATCGCCGGCAACTTCACGGTGCCGGTGGGCGATGCCAAGCTGAACGCGCGGCTGGGTTACAACTACACCTCCGAGTTCGAGATGTTCCCGAACACCCTGACCGCCCCCTTCTCCAAGGAAGGTCGCGGCGATGCCCGCGGTCTGTTGGACGGCCAGATCCGCTTCTCCGGGTTCGGCCCGAACGGCGGAATGGGGCTGACCATCTGGGGCAAGAACCTGACCGACAAGAAGTATGTCGTGCGCTCGGTCGACTTCGGCGCACTCGGCTTTGCCACGGTCATCTACGGCGATCCGCGCACCTTCGGGGCAACGTTCGACGTGGAGTTCTAAGACCAAATCAGCTTCGGCGGATCCGGGGGGAACCGCCTCACGCTGGCGGGGCGGCTGTGCAAACAGCCGCCCCGTTCTCACTATATGCCCCTTATTCGGACATCAAATGGACCAGGGGGAATTGCGGTTTCTGACGCCCCGCGTATGGAACGCAGACCGTCAACCCAACCAGAGGATCCGCCCGGCATGACCCAGGCCGCAGCCCCCGCCCCCTTTGCCGACCAGCTCAAGCAGGTTCTGCGCTATCTGCCCGCGCCGGTGGGGATCGTGACCAGCTTTGATCCGGAAACGCGTGCGCCGGTCGGGTTGGCCATGTCGGCACTCATGCCGGTGGCTCTCGATCCCTGCTCGATGGTAATTGCGGTCAACCGGTCCGGGTCCAGCCATGCCAGCATGCTGGCGGCCGGGCGCTATTGCATCAACCTGCTTGACCCCGCGTCCCACGGCCACATGACGCCGTTTGCCAGCTTCGACGCGCGCGACCAGCGCTTTACCCAGTCCGACTGGAAACAGCACGGCGACGTCTGGTACATCGACGGCGCCCCGGCCAACATCTTCTGCGACGTGCGCGAAAAGCTGTCGTTCGGCACGCACGACCTGCTGGTTGGCGAAGTCTATGACCTGCGCACCAGCGGCGGACAGGAAATCCTGGGCTGGGCCAACGGCGCGCTGGGACGGCTGACCCCGCTCTAGGCGGCGTGGACAAACCGGACGAACTGAACCGGCAGCGCCATAATCCGCATCGACCGTTCCTTTCCGGTTGCCCCGCGCCGCGCGGCATGGCGAACTGCGCCCGACGCACGCGGCAGAACGCGGCGGCGAACGGAGAGGCCCGATGAACATCCCCTATCTTCTGCGCGGCGTCATGCCCGTCGGAACCGACAGCAGCGTCCTGGTGTCGTCGTCGAAATACCTCAACAACCCGCGCTTGCGCGAATGGCTGGCGATGATCCTGCTGCGCAAGAACGGGCCGGACATGCCGCCACAGGCGGAAATGCACGAATTCCTGGGCATCCTCGACGAGTTGCGCGACTACGCCGAGATCGAGGAGCGCTTCACGGCCGAGCGCAAGGTCAACCCTCGGCTCGACGCGTGGTTCAGCGAAGGCCACGTCTCCAACTACAAGATCGATGATTTCGCGCAGTATGCGCCCGGCACGCTGGGCGGCATCTTCTACGCGCAGATGACCGGCGGAAACTATGAAATCCAGATCGTGCCGTGGTCGGAACCGAAAACCCAGCTCGAATTCTTCAACCTGCGCTCTGGCCAGACGCATGACTTCGAGCACATCCTGACCGGGGGCGGGTTCAATTTCATGGGGGAACTGGTGCCCTACTGGTACCGCCTCACCAACGTGCCGCGCTTCTTCGTCGATCAGCACCTTGCCACCGAGGTCAACCTGATCCAGATTTTCGGCTCGCTGCGCTATACCATCCGCACCGCGCTGCATTACCCGGAAGTGTGGGACACTGCGGTCCGGTGCATCCAGCGCGGGATGAAAGTGGGACAGGATAGCGACGCGCTGTTCCTGATGAAACTGGAGGACGCGTTCCACCTGCCGCTGGAGGAAGCCCGTGCGGCGCTGGGCGTGCGCGGTGCGGTGGACGTAGATACAGACCGCGAAGGCGCCTTCTGGGCCGAACGCGGCGAACTGTGAGAGGAATGAACGGCATGGCGGATTATGACCTGGTGGTGCGCGGTGGCACCATCATCGATGGCAGCGGCGGCGCGCCGTTCGCAGGCGATATCGCCATCAGGGGCGACCGGATCGTCGCGGTGGGCGATTGCCCCGGCGCGACCACCGAAACCGTCGATGCCAGCGGCAAGTTCGTGACCCCCGGCTTTGTCGATGTGCACACCCACTACGACGGACAGGCGATCTGGTCAGAAGAACTGTCGCCCTCGTCCTCGCACGGAGTGACGACGGTGGTGATGGGCAATTGCGGCGTCGGCTTCGCGCCCTGCCGCAAGGAAGATCACGCCACGCTGATCAAGGTGATGGAAGGGGTGGAGGACATCCCCGGCGTCGTCATGGCCGAAGGGCTGCCGTGGGACTGGGAAACGTTCCCCGAATACCTCGACGCGCTGGATTCCCGCCGCCGCGATATCGATGTTGCCGCCTATCTCCCGCACAGCCCCTTGCGCGTCTACGCGATGGGCGCCCGCGGTGCGCAGCGCGAACCGGCAACCGCGGAAGACCTGGCCCGGATGCAGTCTATCGCGCGCGAGGCGATGGAGGCCGGGGCGCTGGGCTTTGCCACGTCCCGCCTGATGATCCACAAGACCATGGACGGCCAGCATATCCCGTCCTTCGAAGCCGACAATGCCGAACTCGTCGCCATTGCCCAGGCGCTGAAGGACACCGGCAAAGGCGTGGTCCAGATGGTGCTGAACCTCTATTCCGGCTGGGATGCGGAACTGTCGCACCTCATCAAGGTCGTTGAAAGCTCCGGCCGACCGGCGACCTTTACCTACGCCGTCGCCAATACCGGCCCAGTGACGCCGGACACCGATCTGGCGCTGGTCAATGCCGCCAATGCCGCAGGCGCAAAGATCAGCCCGCAGATCCTGCCGCGCCCGATCGGGATCGTCGCGGGGTTTGACCTGTCGACCCACCCGTTCTGCCTCTGCCCCAGCTATCTGCCGATTGCGAACCTGCCGCTGGAGCAGCAGCTGGAACACCTGCGCGATCCCGAATTCCGCGCCCGGCTGATTGCCGAAGTGCCGGAGGAAGGCCACCCGCTGGCGCAGCTGTCGCGCAACTGGGACTGGCTGTTCCCGCTGTCCGACCCGCCGAACTACGAACCCGCGCCTGAAACCAGCGTCGGCGCGCAGGCCCGGGCGCAGGGGCGCTCGCCCGAAGACGTGGCGATGGACCTGCTGATGAACGGCGGCGATGGCCAGGGCATGCTCTACAACGCGCTGGGCAACTTCAACAACGGCAAGCTCGACGCGCTCTATGACCTGATGCAGCGCGATGACGTGGTGCTGGGGCTGGGCGATGGCGGCGCGCATTACGGCGCGATCTGCGATGCCAGCTATCCCACCTTCCTGCTGACTTACTGGACGCGCGACCGCGACGGGCCCCGGCTCGACTGGGCCAAGGCAATCCGCGCCCTTTCCGCCACTCCGGCCGAAGCGGTCGGCCTGCATGATCGCGGGCGGCTGGCTCCGGGCTACAAGGCCGATCTCAACGTAATCGATGCCCAGCGGCTCGCCCTGCACCGCCCGGTGGTCAAGCGCGACCTGCCCGGTGGCGGGCGGCGGCTTGATCAGGGGGCGACCGGCTTTGCCGCGACAGTCGTTTCCGGCCAGATCATCCGCCGCGACGATCGCCCCACCGGCGCGCGTCCCGGTCGGCTCGTGCGCGGATCGCAGGCGGTGGCGGCATGACCGTCACGCTCGAAGCCCTCGCTGCCCGCATTGCCCGGCTGGAGGATCTGGAAGCGATCCGCCAGCTGAAAGCCCGCTACTTGCGCGGCTGTGACCTGAAGCAGGTGGACGTCGTGCGCGACACCCTGATGCCGAAGGGCGCGGTGATCGCCTACGAGGGGTTCCCGCCCTTCGATGACCGCGAACCCTTTGTCGAAATTTTCGCGGCAATGGGCTGCCAGCCCGGCGTTTACGACATCCATCACGCGACCAATTCCGAAATCACCTTCACCGGTCCGGACGAGGCGGTGGGCAAGTGGTCGCTCAATTTCCACAGCATCATCCTGGCCAACCGCAGCGTGACCCACATGGGGGTAGAATACGAAGACCGCTATGTCCGCGAGGGCGGCCGCTGGTGGATCGCCGAAACCCGCAGCCGCCGCCCGTTCTGCCGGGTCGAGCAGGTGGACGAGAGCGGTCACGCCGTGACCGTTGCCCTGGGCGATCCGCCGGCGACTTACGGCGCATAGCGCGCAATCTTCTGGATAAATCGCTGCCTGCCCTTGGTGCGGGCGGCGCCGGTTTCTAAGGAGCGGGAGTGAGCGCTCCGATTGTCATCGGTGCCGGACCAACCGGCACACCTGTCACCATCGACATGGAAGAACTGCTGGCGACCCGCCTGCTGGTTCAGGGCAACAGCGGCTCCGGCAAATCGCACCTCCTGCGCCGCGTGCTCGAAGAAAGCGCCGCGATCGTCCAGCAGGTGGTGATTGATCCCGAAGGCGATTTCGTGACGCTGGCCGAACCGTTCGGCCACATCGTGATCGACGCCGCCGCCTATTCCAGCGCCGAGATCGGGCGTTTGGCGGCACGTATCCGCGAGCACCGCGCCTCCGTCATCCTCGCGCTCGACGGGCTGGAGATTGAAGCGCAGATGCGCTGCGCCGCGCTGTTCCTGAACGCGCTGTTCGATGCCCCGCGCGAACAGTGGTATCCCGCGCTGGTCGTGGTCGACGAAGCGCAGATGTTTGCCCCCGCCGCCGCTGGCGACGTCAGCGACGAGGTGCGCCGCCTCTCGCTCTCGGCCATGACCAACCTGATGTGCCGGGGCCGCAAGCGCGGGCTGGCCGGCGTGATCGCCACGCAGCGGCTGGCCAAGCTGGCCAAGAACGTCGCGGCGGAAGCGTCGAACTTCCTGATGGGGCGCACCTTCCTTGATATCGACATGGCCCGCGCGGCGGACCTGTTGGGGATGGAGCGCCGCCAGGCCGAACAGATCCGTGATCTGGAGCGTGGCCATTTCCTGGGGCTTGGCCCGGCGATCAGCCGCCGCCCGGTGGCGGTGCGGATCGGGTCGGTCCAAACCGGCACCCGTGCGATCAGCCATGCCTTTGCCCCGCCCCCCGTCACCCCGGCCGACGATCTGTTCGCGCTGCTGCATGATGGGCTGGAGGCTGAACCGGCCACTCCCAGTGCGCCCGCCCTGCCCCTGCCCAAGCCGGTCGCCGCCGAAGTCCTGCTCGACCAGATCACCCTGACGGCCGAAACCGCCCCAGTGGGTGAGCATGACGCCCCGCGGGAGGACCCGGAACCGATCATCGCGGAAATCCTGGCACAAATGGCCGAGGAGCCGGACGCCCCGTTCCAGTCGCCCGCCGACCTGTTCCAGGATTTCACCGTGCGCTGCCGGATGCGGCGGATCATGGTGCCGGGGCTGGACGTCACCCGGTTCCGTCGCCGTTTCGCGATGGCGCTGGCGGGCATGGCCGATCCTAGCGATGAACGCTGGGCCGACGTCCTGCAGGTCGCGCACGCCGTACCGGAAGACCTGCTCGCTCCGTTCCTCGTCCTCGCCCGCGCGGCGATGGACGGCGCGCCCTGCCCCGATGACGAGACGCTGGCGCGGATTTACGGCACCCATTCATCGGGCCGCATCCGCCGCCTGCTTGACAATTTCGAGCGGCAGGGCCTGATTGTGATGCGCACCGATTTCAGCGGTCGGCGCACCGTAACCATCCCCCAGCTGGGCCTGACCAGCGCCGCAGAGGACGCCTGAACGGCAGCCCCCTTCCCGCCTCCGTACCGGGCGGGAAGGGCGCCATACCAATCAGTGGCCGTGGCCGTCCGTGTTGGCGCGGGCCTGACCGGCAGCGGAATTGCCGCTGCCTTCCCACCAATAGGCCGGCCGCACACGGGTGCCGGTGGCCTTCTCGTTAAGCGTCGCCGCATCATAGAGCCGCCCGCCCAGCATCACCGCATTGACCTTCTCGGTGTTGCGGATGTTTTCCAGCGGGTTGGCGTCCAGCACGACCAGGTCGGCCAGCTTGCCCACTTCCAGCGTGCCAATGTCGCGGTCCATGCCCAGCGTCCTGGCCGGGGAAACCGTCGCGGCTTGCAGCGCCTGCAGCGGGCTCCACCCGCCCTTGGCAAAGCTCCACATTTCCCAGTGCGCGCCGATCCCGTCCTGCTGGCCGTGGGCGCCAATGTTCACCTGGATGCCCCGGTCGGCCAGCTTGCGGGCTTCGCGCGCGGCCCAGGTGTCGGCATAGTCCTCTTCCGGCGCCAGTTCGCGCCGCGCATTGGCGGCCGCGAGCGTGCCGGGCGGGATATGCGCCTTGAGCAGCGGCTGCTCCCACACGTTGGTACGCGAACGCCAGTAGGGATCGCCGCCCGGCCCGCCATACGTCACCACCAGCGTCGGGGTGTAGTTGGTGCGGGTCTGCGACCACAGTTGCAGCACATCGCTGTAGAACGTGCTGCCCGGAACGTTGTGCTCCACCGTGGCGTTGCCATCCTGGATCAGGGTCATGTCCATATTGAACAGCGACCCGCCTTCCGGCACGACCAGCATGTTTTCGGCCTGCGCAGCAGCCACCACCATCTGGCGCTGTTCGCGGCGCGGCTGGTTGTAGTTCTTCACGCTCTGGGCGCCCTGCGCCTTCAGGCGGCGGACATGGGCCAGCGCGTCCTCGTACTTGCCGATATCCGCAAACACCCCGGCAGCCTTCGCGCCATAGATGATCTCCCCGGTCGAGAAGATGCGCGGGGCCAGGATCAGTCCGGCACGCTGCATTTCGGCGGCGGCGAAAATCTCGCTCGCCCGGCTGGAGGGATCGTGGATCGTCGTTGTGCCCAGCGCGAGGTTGGCCTGCGCCGACCAGTTCTGCTGCGGGACCAGCCCGTCCACGCCCTGCGGCCCGTGGGCATGGGCATCAATGAAGCCCGGCACCACGGTCTTGCCCGCCAGATCAACGCTGGTGGTTCCGGCCGGGATCGCAACGCTGCCGCGCGGTCCCACGGCAGCGATCCGATCGCCCTTGATCAGGATCGTCGCATCCTCGATCACGCCGCCGTCTGCGCCCGCCATCGTCACCACCCGCGCGCCGGTCAGCGCCACGGTGCCGGTCGGCTTGGCCGCCGGAACCGTGTGGCTGAGCGACAGGCCCGACTGCGGCGGCTTGTAGCCTTCCACCAGCGCCTTGGCCGTTTCAGCCCCGAACAGCACCGGGCCGATGCTCCAGTGCACCTTTTCGCCGCCGGCGGAGAAATGGATGAAGTCACCGCCGCCCTGGCTGAGGCGAACGTTGGGCAGCGCGGTTTCCTTCGCGCCCGCGCCCACGTCCTGCGCGCCGGGCATCAACGGCATCAGCCACGCTTCGTAGTTCTGCCGGAACGCCAGCGCGCGGCCATCGGGCGAGACCACGAATTCGCTGGTCATGTCACCGGATGCGTGGACCCGGCGCTGCTGCCCGCCCATGTCGGTGCTGACCAGTTGCAGCTTGCTGTCGGACTGGGCGACGGTGAACAGCCGGTCGCTGCTCGCGCCGAACTGCGGATTGCTGCCGCCCCGCACCACCAGTTTCGGCGCGCCGCCACTGGCCGGAACGGCATAGACGCCGCCATCGCGGCTCCACTGGTCGGACGTCAGGTAGCCACCCGAGCCCGCCTCGAACACCACGGTCTTGCCATCGGGCGAGAAGCGCGGGGTGGAATAATGCCCCGGTTCGCTCGTCACCACGCGCGGCGCGCCGCCGCCGGCAGCCACCACCTGCACCCGGCCCAGCGTCTTGTCGTTCCAGGCGACGAAGACCAACTGCTTGCCGTCGCGCGACCAGCTCGGCCAGGCTTCAAAGCTGTCCTCGTTCCCGCGCGTCAGGCGCCGTGCCTCACCCCCGGCAGCAGGCTTCAGCCACAGCTTGCCCAGCGATTCGAACACCACCTGCTTGCCATCGGGCGACACCTGCGCCCAGCGGACCATTTTCGTCTGCACCGTGTCGGGCGAAACCTCCACCACCGGGTGGACCGATTCCGCGACCACGCGGTCATCCTTCACGCGGAAGGGGATGTTGCGCACCGTGCCGTCCAGCCCGATCCGGGCCAGCTTGCCGCCGGTCCAAAGCACCACTTCGCGGCTGTCCGCCGTCCAGTCCATGTTGGGATAGACGCCAGTAACGGCCCAGGTTTCCTGCATGTCCTGATCGGGCAGGTCATAGAGCTTGCGCTCGTTCCCGCTGGCGAGATCGCGGACATAGAGCTTTGACTTCGCGCGCTCGCGCCGCACGAAGGCCAGCTGCTTGCCATCCGGCGAAGGGGTCGGTCGCACCGCCCCGCCATTGCCGCCGGCCACCCGCAGCGTCTCCCCAGTTTCTAGGTCGTAGCGCTCGATCGCGAACAGCGCGCCGTTCGAATCCTGCGCGTATTCAAAGATCGGGCCCGGCGTGACGTTGCGGGTGAAATAGACCCCCTTGCCATCGGCGGAGAACGTCGGCTCGCCCAGTTCCTTCTGGTGGCGGTCGTTCACCCGCTTGACCAGCGGCACCCCGCCGCCGCCCTCGACGTGGAACAGCCACACCTCGCCCGTGCCGAGCGAACGCCCGGTGGTGAAATGCTTCTTCGCCACGATGTAACGGCCGTCCGGGCTCCAGCTGGGCTGGTTCATCAGGCGGAAGTCTTCCTTGGTCAGCTGCTTGCGGTTGCCGCCATCGGCATCCATCAGCCAGATATTGTCGCCGCCGCCCCGGTCGGACACGAAGGCGATGCGCTTGCCATCGGGCGACCAGCGCGGCTGCTGTTCATAGGCCAGCCCTTCCGCAATGCGGGTCAGCGTGCCGCCGCCGATCGGCATCGTGTAGATATCGCCGAGCATGTCGAACGCGATTCGCGTGCCATCGGGCGAGACATCGACGTTCATCCACGTCCCCTCGTCCGTTTCGAGCGGGACCTTGCGGGTCTTGAGCCCGGCAGGCGCTTCGACATCCCATTTCGGCGGCGTCGCGGGCGCGGCGGTGGAGGCGGCGTCCTGCGCCGATGCGATCGAGCTGCCCGCAAGCAGCGCGGCGGCGAGCGAAAGTCTGGCAATCATGTGGGCTGTGTTCCCTGGCATTTTCACACCGGCAAGCCGGCAATGCCCGGAAACTGGCCCGCCGCGCCGCGCCGCGCAAGAGGGACTTCGACCGTAGTTGTGCATGCCCGCGCCGCAGGAACGGCGCGGCCGATCAGTGCGTCATGCTGCGCCGCATCCGGTAACGCCCGTCGGCGAAATCCTCGAACAGTTCCGCCACCGAAGGGTGATCGATCGGGCCGCTATCGCCGTCTTCCGCCAGGTTCTGCTGGCTGACATAAGCGATGTAGCTGCTCTCCCCGTTCTCCGCGAACAGGTGATAGAACGGCTGCTCGCGATTGGGGCGCACTTCCTTGGGGATCGATTCGTACCATTCCTCGCTGTTGGCGAAGACCGGATCGATATCGAACA
>VFQS010000287.1_pt1 | contig 62761 bp, 63 predicted proteins | sample 3512361 | NCBI WGS metagenome assembly VFQS01 (sample SAMN10412375, study PRJNA504923) | tailings metagenome | isolation source: Relicate 1 Philex TSF3 active mining | place: Philippines | reverse complement strand
CATCAAGGAACTTGTCGAAAGGAAACTTTGAATCGATGTAGATCTCGCTGCCACCGGGAATCGCGATCCGGATGTCAGGTTTTCCAACACCGCTATCGCTGAGTTGTTGCTCTTGCCGGAAGAAGTGGATACCTTCTTGAAGTCCAGAGCTCTCAAGGAGCATCTCTAGTTGAGTCTCGCCATATTTACCTCGTGATTGTGGATTCGAGAGTGCACCAGCAAGTTTTGTGGTCTCTCTTAGAAGCGATTCCGCTCCGAGTCGCATACCTTCGATCTGGGTCTTGATCGAGCTCTCGCTCTCGACTCGCTTCAACTCCGCCTCGTGGCTCGCTCGGGCCAACTCCGCCATCTTCGATTCGACGTTCTTCACCGCATTGGTCAGAGAGAGTGCGCTCTTCTCTTCTTCGATGCGCGCCGCTAACTGCGCTTCGATCCTTACAACATTCGCCTTCTCGGCCTCGTTGGTCGCCTCAAGTGCTGCGATACGACTATTGCTCGTGGATCGAGCCTTGAGATTGCCGATCGCAAATCCAGAGAGAAGGCCGATGATGAGTGCGCCAAGAGTGAAAAGTGCGAGCGAAGAATCGTTCATAGGCCCTATCGTGGCAGTTAGGGGCGACAATGACGCGTAGGCTCTACCCCTCGTGGGACTCTCAATAGGAATCGTCGGACTGCCGAATGTGGGCAAGTCCACTCTCTTCAACGCATTGACCAAGAACAATGTCTTGGCCGCCAACTACCCCTTCGCAACCATTGAGCCGAATGTGGGCGTCGTCGGAGTGCCCGATCCTCGCCTCGAAGTACTCGCCAAGATCTTCGGTTCTGAGCAGATCCTGCCTGCGACCGTCTCCTTCGTCGATATCGCCGGAATCGTCAAAGGCGCCTCTGAGGGTGCGGGGCTCGGCAATAAGTTCCTTGCCAATATCCGGGAGAGCGATGCCATATGTCAGGTGATCCGCGTCTTTTCCGATGGCGATGTCGTACATGTCGATGGCAAAGTCGATCCTGCCTCCGATATCGAGACGATCAATACCGAGTTGGCACTTGCCGATCTGCAGACAATCGAGAAATCGATACCGAGGCTTGAGAAGGAATCACGCCAGAGTAAAGAGCGTGTTGTTGTCCTTGAAGAGTTGAAGAAGGCAAATGAGATCCTCAGTGAAGGCAAACTCCTCTCCAGTTCTAACCTGGATCTAGCTCTATTGAAGGAGTTCGGTTTCCTGACCGCCAAGCCCTTCCTCTATCTCTTCAATGTCGATGCAAGTGAATTGGCAGATCAGACGTTGCGTGATCAATTGGCACAACTCGTCGCTCCAGCGAAGGCAATCTTCCTCGATGCGAAGACCGAGGCAGAGCTCGCTGAATTGAGCGATGAAGATGCGCTCGAACTTCTCAAATCGATCGGCCTGGAAGAGCCAGGTCTTGCCACCCTCGCTCGAGTCGGCTTTGAGACGCTTGGACTTCAGACGTATCTGACGGCCGGTCCAAAGGAAGCACGCGCCTGGACCATCCATAAAGGAGACACCGCTCCGATGGCAGCCGGAGTGATCCATACAGATTTCCAACGCGGATTCATCAAGGCAGAAGTGGTCTCATTCCAAGACCTCGTCGATGCTGGATCGATGGTGGAAGCTCGCTCTCGCGGAAAAGTCCGCATGGAGGGCAAGGAATATGTCATGCACGATGGCGATGTCGTCGAGTTCAAGTTCAATGTATAAGAACCGAGGGGAAATCTAGTGAAATCAGCTCATCTTGCCGGCCTTACTGAGAAGCGACGCGAGGATCTGCGCAACATCGCAATCATCGCTCACGTCGACCACGGTAAGACCACCCTCGTCGATGCGATGCTCTGGCAATCAGGCGCCTTTGCCGCACATAAGGAACAGGGCGAAGGAAAAGACCGCGTCATGGATTCGATGGATCTCGAGCGGGAAAAGGGAATCACCATCCTTGCTAAGAACACCGCAGTCAAACGCGGTGATCTCACCGTCAATATCATCGATACCCCAGGTCACGCAGATTTCGGTGGCGAGGTAGAGCGCGGACTTGAGATGGTCGATGGCGTATTGCTGCTCGTTGATGCATCCGAGGGTCCACTTCCGCAGACACGTTTCGTACTTCGAAAGGCGCTCGCAAAGAACCTTCCGGTGATCTTGGTGATCAACAAGGTCGATCGCCCTGATGCGCGTATCGCTGCTGTCGTCGATGAAGCTTATGAACTCTTCCTCGATCTCGATGCTCGTGAGGATCAGATCAACTTCCCCGTGATCTATGCATCTGCAAAGGCTGGACGCGCTTCACTGACTCGAACTGCGGATGGTGGAATGCCAGAAGAGGAGAATCTCGATGTCCTCTTCGAGACCATCTTCTCGACGATCCCTGCGCCGGTCTATCACGAAGGAGCGCCACTGCAAGCGCATGTGACCAACCTCGATTCATCGCCATACCTTGGTCGCCTGGCACTATGTCGCGTCCATGAAGGCGAGATCAGAAAAGGTCAGCAGGTCAATTGGATCAAGACCGATGGAACGATGGAGAAGGTCAAGATCTCAGAGCTTCTAATGACCGATGGTCTTGAGCGAGTATCTGCAGAATCTGCAGGCCCTGGCGACATCATCGCTCTTGCTGGAATCGAGACGATTACCCTCGGTGAAACCCTTGCAGACCTTGAAAATCCGCATGCTTTGCCTTTGATCACCGTCGATGAGCCATCGATCTCGATGACCGTCGGTATCAATACCTCGCCACTCGCGGGTCAATCAGGAAAGAAGTTGACTGCGCGACTTGTGAAGAATCGTCTCGATGCAGAACTGGTCGGAAACGTTTCGCTCCGCATCAATCCAACGGATCGTCCAGATACATGGGAGATCCAAGGTAGAGGTGAGCTTCAACTCGCAGTCTTGGTCGAGATGATGCGCCGTGAAGGTTTCGAATTGACGGTCGGCAAGCCGCAGGTCGTCACTCGGATGGTTGACGGCAAGTTGCATGAGCCGATGGAGCGATTGACCATCGATTCACCTGAAGAGTATCTCGGTGTGATCACACAATTGATGGCACTTCGTAAAGGGCGCATGGAGCAGATGGTCAACCATGGAACTGGTTGGATCCGTATGGATTATCGAGTTCCATCGCGTGGCTTGATTGGATTCAGAACCGAGTTTTTGACCGAGACTCGCGGAACCGGACTACTCCATCACGTCTTCGATGGTTATGAAGCATGGCACGGCGAACTTCGTACTCGTCCAACCGGCTCTCTCGTCTCCGATCGTCGTGGCGTCGTCACTTCCTATGCGCTCTTCAGTCTTCAGGAACGTGGAACCATCTTCGTGCAGGTAGGCGATGAGGTCTATGAAGGAATGGTGATCGGCGAGAATTCCAGACCCGAGGATATGGATGTCAACTGTTGCCGTGAGAAGAAGTTGACCAACATCCGATCGGCAACCGCTGATGAATTAGAACGACTCATCCCGCCGAAGCTGCTCAACATGGAGCAGGCGTTGGAATTCTGTCGTGAGGATGAGTGCATCGAAGTCACGCCGAGCACGGTCCGTGTCCGAAAGGTCAACCTCGATCAGAATGAGCGTGCTCGCCTCGCTTCCAAGGCGAAAAAGGCCAACCAAGACTCTTAATCTCCACCGGCGTCAGGGGGCTGTTGTTGGATAGCCCCATGGGCCGGTGGGAATTAGCGCGTCGAAAAGTTCAGCCTTTTCCGCGTACTGCGGCCTCCGAACTCCACGCCACAGTATTGGCGGCTTCGACGAAATCATCGCTCTTCATCAAGGGAAGCGCTGGCAGCGGTAAGACAACTCTCCTCATTCAACGCGCTCTTGCGCTGATTGAGAGTGGCATCGATCCCTCGCGGATTCTGGTCCTTACCTTCTCGAGAGAGCATGCCAATTACCTACGCGACACCATCGCGATCAATGCGAACTCTGTCGCTCGTGAACCATTGGCAAGGACCCTTTCCTCACTCGCCTTTTCCATCATTCGATCTGCACTCGACGAAGATGTCAGAGAGCCGATCCTGGTCTCTGGCGCAGAGCAGGATCAGTTGATTCGATCCTTGCTCACGTCCGACGAAGAGAGAGCGAATTGGTCGGCCGATCTGGAGAAGGCGCTACCTACTCGAGGTTTTACCAAGGAGTTGCGAGACCTGATCTCGCGGGCGAAGGAGTGGGGTCTGCAATGGGATTCCTTGGAAACTCTTGGCAGGGAGGTCTCGGATCAGAATTGGATCTCAGCAGCACGCTTTTGGAGGAAGATGGAAGAGGTCTCCATCATGCGCGAGAGCAATGTGGGAGATCCAAAGGAGCGCATCGATCCAAGCGAGCTGATCAATCGGGCAGCGCTCTTCCTTGAGAAGTCCCAACGATTGCAAGAAGGGATCAGATCGCACTTCGACGTGATCCTCATCGATCATTTCGAGGAGAGCGACCCATCACATCGAAGGTTGATCAAGGCGCTAGGCAGTGATGTATGTGCAATCTTCTACGACGGCGCAAGCGCGGTATCTCGTTTTCGTGGTGCGGATCCAGAAGGTTTGGAGCCCTTCTTCGACTCACTCCCTCTCGACGCGATTCGAGTGGACCTCGGGGCATCGCTTCGACAAGAGCCAGAATTGTTGGTTTTTGAGGCGGATTCGGTGGCAGATCAAGCGAGGGCGATCTCTGACTACCTCAGAAGCAGACATCTTCGCGACGGGATTGCATTCGAAGAGATGGCGGTCATCGTCCGCTCTCCCGGGGAGCACCTCTCCGCTATCCGTAGGACGTTGACGCTTTCAGGAGTACCAGTCACCCAAGAGAGTGGAACACAATCATTGTCCGAGAGTTCCGCCATCAAGCCCTTGATCATGATCGCAGAGATAGCGCTTGGTATGACTGAGTTGAGAGAAGAGAACTTCGAACGGATCGAAGAGTTGTTGCTCTCCGAGTTCGGCGGCCTCGATCCACTCCGGATGAAGCGATTGCGCGAGAGGATCAACAAGGAGCGAGAGGAAGGCGATCTTCGTTCGACCAATGAAGTGATCCTCAGTTCCCTCATCGATAGGGAAGTGATCATCTCCTTTGATCCGGAGGGTGAACTACAACCGTTGACCGAACTCCTTCGGTCGGCGAGGAAGGTTGCTTCTCAGAGGAACTGCAGTGCAACGGACCTTCTCTGGCATATTTGGAGTTCTGCCAGATCGCATGATGGAGAGTTGATCAGTGAGCGTTGGCGTCTTCGAGCACTTGAAAGTCACTCGCTCTATGAGATCGGTGCAGCTGATCGAGATTTGGACCTGATCACCGAACTCTTTGAGGTCGCGAGGCGCTTCGTCGAACGATTCCCATTGACCTCACCAAAGCTCTTCATCGAAGAGTTGAAGGCGACGAAGTTATTTGGAGATGTGATCGCCCCAGCAGGCAATATCGGGGATCGAGTCACATTGACGACTGTGCATTCTGCAAAGGGTTCTTCTTGGCGCGTAGTCGTTGTTGCAGGAGTACAAGAAGGTCTATGGCCGAATCTCAAGAGTCGTGGTTCATTGCTTGGAAGTGAACGTTTGGTCGAGATCCAACGGTATGGTCGATTGGCGAAGGCGGAATTGGCCGCAATGTCTGCCACCGCGCTCGTGGAGGATGAAGCAAGGCTCTTTCACTATGCGATGAGTAGATCAAGTGAGTATCTCGCGATCACCGCTCTCTCCAAAGAGGATGTTCTGCCCTCCCCTTACTTCTATCAAATGCTCGAGCGAGCATCAGCTACAGAGAGCGCGATCGATCCATCACCACTCTCCCTGATTCCAATGATCGCAACGTTGCGAGCTCGGAGCATGGACCAAGCGATCCCCCTGTCGGAACGTGAGAGAGCGGCAGCGCTTCTTAAGGCGCTCTCTCGTGAAGGACATCATGCGGCGGCGCCGAGCCATTGGCTTGGATTCCACCGAGCGAGCACCGAGGAACCACTTGTCCGTGATGGAGATGTGATTCGAGTTTCTCCGAGCGAAGTCGATCGATTCATTGAATGTCAATTGCGCTGGTTCTTGGAAAAGAGCGGAGCTCGTGATGGTGATAGCCAAGCAGCGCTCCTTGGCTCAGCGCTCCATGCCTATGCTCAATTGATCGCAGAGAATCAGGTGGGGATAGAAGAGGCAAGGTCAAGGCTCGAGCGAACCTGGCACCTGATCGATAGCAGTCCTGGGTGGTCACATCGTCACGAACTGCGTCGTGCAATCCGAATATTGGATCGTTTCTTTCTCTGGCACTCGGCCAATGAGAGAAGAGTGATCGCTGCAGAGGCAGAACTCGATCTAACATTAGGAAGAGTGAGATTGAGGGGCACCGCTGATCGCATCGAGATCGACGACGAAGGAAAGCTCTATGTCGTCGACTTGAAGACCACTGCCTCGGCAATCTCCAAGGAGAAGGCAGAAGAGAACTTGCAGCTTGCCAGCTATCAAAGTGCGCTCGCACAAGGTGGTTTTCAAGGGATCTCTGACCTCCTTCCAGAGGAGATCACGTTGGGTGGCGCCGAACTCGTCTATCCAGGTACGGATGCTCAATCGATCACGACGCGCACTCAAAGACCCAAGGACCCTTCAGAGATTACTGCGACCATCGCCGAGCAAGCAGTGTTGATGGCCGGAAATCGCTTCGTCGCAAAGATCAACTCCAACTGCAGGCATTGTGCAGTGCGCACTCTCTGTCCGATGCAAGGAAGCGGCAAGTCGGTGGTTCAGCAATGAAGTACACCGAAGCTGAGATCACTGCAGCCCTTCATAAGGTCGATCCCAAAGTGAAACGTCCCACCGATGAGCAGAGCGCGATCATCTCCGCTCCACTCTCTCCAGCAATCGTCATTGCTGGCGCTGGCTCTGGAAAGACCGAGACCATGGCTTCGCGGGTTCTCTACCTCGTCGCAAATGGCGTCGTGAAACCAGAAGAGATCCTCGGACTTACCTTCACGCGAAAGGCTGCCGGTGAACTGGCGATACGTATTCGGCTTCGCCTTCGCCAGCTTGCAGAGAGCGGAATGATCGCGCGTTCGGCGACGCTCTCCGAGCCGACCATTCTGACCTATCACTCCTATGCAGCGAAGATCGTCTCCGATTACGGGCTACGACATGGCATCGATGGGGATTTCACTCCACTAGGTGAAGCAGCGCTCTTTCAAATCGCGAGTGAAGTGGTTGCGCACTATGAAGAGATGGATGAAGATGTATCGATAACCGCGAAGAAGGCGGTCGAGAAGGTCATCACGCTCTCAAAGTTGATCTCGGAACATAACGTCGAGTACTCGCAGGTCAGCCAAATCTCTCGTGAGATGATCGAAGGCGTCAATGCCTTACCTGGGAAGTTGACTCTCGAACATAAGAAGATCCTGGAAGAGTCACGTCTGCGCCTTGCACTCCTTCCGATGGTGGAGAGATTTGATCAGCGAAGGAGGGAGCTCAACTCATTCTCCTTCGACGATCAGATGGCCCAGGCCTCGCGCCTTGCAACCGAATTCCTTGAGATCGGCGAGATGGAGCGAAGCAAGTTTCATGCAGTCCTTCTCGATGAGTATCAAGATACTTCGCAGAGCCAGTTACGTTTACTCTCCGCCCTCTATGGTCGAATCGCCTCTGCTCACCACCCGGTCATGGCGGTCGGTGATCCATTCCAGTCCATCTATGGATGGCGTGGCGCGAGCGCCGATACGATGGAAACGTTCTATGAATACTTCCAGGAAGGTCCCCAAGGAGCGCTTCGCTACTCGTTGAGCATCAGTTGGCGCAATGATCGAAGGATCCTCGATTCGGCCAATGCCGTGATCGATGCCATTGAAGAATTCTCACGACCATCACTCTCGGTCAAACGGTTGGACAGTCGTGAGAACGCCCCAGAGGGAGAGTTGCTTGCCGGTGCCTATCTGACCCTCGAAGAAGAAGCAGAGGCAATCGCCACCTTCTTCGCTGAGCGAATCAGTGATGATCAATCTGCAGCGGTCCTGGTTCGATCAAGGACTCAAATCGAAGCGATCGAACGGGCGCTGCGAGAGCGACATCTTCCTGTCGATGTCGTCGGCATCGGCGGTCTGCTCTTCATCCCAGAGATTGTCGAAGTAATCGCCCTCCTCAAAGCGATCGCATTCACGGATCGCGGAGTCTCGCTTGCACGAATCCTTGCTAGTGAGAGGTATGCAATCGGCGTGAAGGATCTCGCTTCGCTCTCGGAGTACGCGAAGTCGATCGCCTCAGAGCGAAGTGGTGGAATGAAGAATTCACTGATCCGAGAGATCGCATCCGGTGATCCACTCACACTAGAGAATGAAGGTCAATTCACTGGCAACATCGTCGAAGCCCTTGATCTGATCGACGAAGCTCCAGTAGGCCTCTTCAGCGAGGTTGGTCTTGCGCGATTACGTCGAGCTGCTCGTGATATCGCGCGAGTCAGGTCACGTTCCGGCTCCTTGATCGACATCACTCTAGAAGCGATTAGAACGCTTGGACTCGAAGTGGAAGTGATGGTTCGCGATGGCGTCCGTCACGGGATGCGCCACCTCAATCGCTTCCTTGATGAAGTGAGTTCATTCCAGAGCCAAGGTGGAAATCTCGCTGCCTTCCTCGACTGGATCGATCATGCCGTTGCACGCGAGAGCGGATTGAAAGAGAGCGAAGTCAAGGAGAGTAAGGGTCGGATCCAGATCATCACCGTCCATGGTGCCAAGGGTCTTGAATGGGATCATGTAGCGGTACCGGGGCTACGCGATGGTGGTTTTCCGACGACGGGTCAGCATGTCGATAACTGGCTGACCGAGGCGGCAGATATGCCATTTGCGCTACGAGGCGATCATGTACAGCTTCCAAGCTTCGACATCTCGAGAGTCGATGATTGCAAGGATCTGACCTCGAAGCAGAAAGCCTTTGCAAACGAGTGTCGTGCCAGAAAATATCTCGAAGAATTAAGGCTTGGTTATGTGGCACTGACGCGACCGCGAAGGTCACTCTTCGCTTCATTCAGCCACTTCAAGGACGGAATCACTGCAGAGGGACCAAGCCAACTCTTCGAGATCGTTGCCAATCACGCGAAGCTGGTGACCCATTTCGATGGAACGACTCCCACCGGTCCCAATCCATCCCTCGAGCATCCACAGCAAGGTATCTGGCCGATAGATTCGCTTGGAGATCGACGTCAAGCATTCGATGAAGCCGTAGCGCTCTTCGAGAGTGCGCCAGAACTTACGGATCAAGAGATCTCGAAGATGGACTCTGACCTCTTTGCGATCATCGAAGAGGAGCGAGAGCGTCGCGCGGGATCGATCATCTATCTGCCCGAACGAATCTCAGTCTCAATGCTGGAATCCCTTCGTAACGATCCACTCGCTCTTGCCCAGAAGATTCGAAGACCAATGCCTTCCCATACAAATCTCTATGCTCGGAGGGGAACAGAGTTCCATGGCTGGGTGGAACGCCACCTTGGTAAGCCGCAACTCCTTGGAGATGATGAGTTGGAATGGGATGACTCCCTTACCGATATCGAGTTGAAGGAACTCAAAGATGCCTGGCTTGCTTCGGATTGGGCCGGGAGAGTTCCACTTGAGATCGAACTTCCATTTGAGATCGTCATTGAGGGAACGCTGCTGCGCGGTCGCATCGATGCCGTCTACGAAGGCCCATCGGGTATCGAGGTCGTCGATTGGAAGACGGGGAAGGTCAAGGACGGTGAGGAATTAGAGAGTGCATCGATCCAATTGGCCGCATATCGAATCGCGGTGTCGAAAGTGATGAATCGACCTTTGGATGCGATCAGCGCCGCCTTCCACTACGTCAAAGAGAATACGACGATTCGTCCGGTGGATATGCTCGATGAGGCAGGAATCATTCAATTACTGCCGAGATGGGTCGATGATCACTGATCAACCCTTGGCCGTGAGTGACCTCGCGACCTTCAATCTTCGAACTCGCCAAGATGTAGTCGAATTGCACCTTTGGCGTCCAAGACGGATAACTCTTCGCCGATGTGAGTGAGTTCAGCGGTGTTGCCCTCTCAGCCAATCTCCAAGGAAGATTGAAATCTCCCATCAAGATGATGCGATCGCCGAGTGTGCTGAGCCATCGGTAGGTCTTACGCAATTGTGAGATGTTGAAACCAGGAACGAAAGAGAGATGGGTGACAGCCACGATGGTTCCATCCATCAACTCGGCTGCAATCACGACGCGTGGTTCATCGGGGATATAACGAAGTCGCAGACCCTGAGGCGTCGGCACCGCAAGCGGAGCGCCAAAAGGAGCGGTACCCAACTCCTTGATGTGAAATTCCTTGACTTGAACTCTCGAGATCAGGGCGATGCCGTAGGTGGGAGATTGATCGTGTGCCAGTGTGCTCCATTCACCACCAGGCGTTCCGAAGAGCGTAGGTTGATAATGCCAATGATCGGCTCCCATCAGATTCGCGATCACTTCTGCTTGATGCAAGTTCTCACTTCGAGATTGCAAGTTGTCAACCTCTTGGATTCCCAAGATATCTGGCGTGAACTCTTCGAAGAATCGAGAGATGCCTCGTTCCAGGCTTGCCTTTGAAGCGCTGCCATCGATCAGATTCCGCCCATTGAGAAGGTTCCACGAGGTCAGACGGAGCGCGCTTTTTGGCATGGAATTAGGTTAGTAGGCTTGCCGACATGTTGCATTTGCCGCTTGCGAAAGAGGTTTTGAATCGAGCTGCAGATCTACGTAGCAATGAATCTGTCTTGGATTCGTTGGCAGAGAGCGGCATCTTCTACCTCCACATCGATGGCAGATGGTTGGTCGATGATGAAGGTCTCGTAGAACTCACTGCAACAGAGAGTCGAAAGTATCGCCCTGCTGGCGAACTCTATTTCCTTGGTCAAGATATTGATGGCAAAGGTCACTTCTTGATTCATCATGCTGGAGAGGCGACTGTCGAGCATGAAGGACTGCGACTGGAGAACTTGAGGGCGAAGGTCTCTCACTTCTCTCCGTTACATATCGATGTCGCAATGCATGGTCAAGGATTGGCCAATTGGCATTCGCATCATCCCTTCTGTTCTCGCTGCGGAAAGAAGACAGAGCCGATCACCGGTGGCGCTGTGAGAAGTTGCGAAGATGGACATCAACATCACCCACGCACCGACCCCGCCATCATCACCTTGATCAAGGATCGAGACGATCGCATTCTCTTGGGCCATCAAGCCAGTTGGCCACAGGGTCGATTCTCGACCTTTGCCGGTTTCGTTGAACCAGGGGAGTCGTTCGAAGCAGCCCTCCATCGCGAAGTGTCCGAAGAATCGGGAGTGAAGATCTCAGAATTTGAATATCTTGGCTCCCAACCCTGGCCCTTCCCATCATCTGTCATGATCGCATTCGAAGCAGTCACCGACGATCCAACTACCGCGCGCCCTGATGGAGAAGAGATCGTCGAAATCGAGTGGTTCACCAGAGCCTCTCTCCTCGAAGCAACGAGAAGTGGGCGCATCCTCCTTCCTCCTCCTATCAGTGTTGCTCGCGCCATGATCGATCGTTGGTATGGCGAGAAGTCGAGCGAACCACTCATCGCCGAAGATCTTTGGCGGTCATGAGCGAGGCAGCAACGACACTCCTCTCATCACTCGATGATGAACAGCGAAGAGTTGCCACAGCGCTTCGTGGACCAGTACTTGTCATCGCGGGAGCGGGAACGGGAAAGACTCGCGCCATCACGCAACGGATCGCATACGGTGTCGAAGTAGGTGCATTCGATCCTCGAAAGGTCCTTGCCCTGACATTCACTTCGAAGGCTGCTGGCGAGATGCGACAGCGACTTCGTGCCCTCGGGATAGGCCAAGTTCAGGCAAGGACATTCCATGCGGCAGCATTACGTCAGTTGATCTATTTCTGGCCAGAGGTCTTGGGTGGTCGTTTTCCGCAAGTACTCACATCCAAATCGAGCCTTCTCTCCGAGAGCGCAACGCGGATCGGATCCTCGATTAGAACCTCACCACAGGTTCTTCGTGAGATCTCTGGTGAGATCGAGTGGAGTAAGTCCTTATCCCTTGCTCCTGACCAATATGTCGATGAGGCGAAGCAAGCTCGACGGTCGACGTTGATCCAACCAGGTGAGATCGCGCGGATCTATGAATCCTATGAATCGATCAAGAGAAGTGAGCGAGTGATCGATTTCGAAGATGTACTTCTTCTGACCATTGGAATGCTCGAAGAAGAGAGCGCGGTAGCGAATCGAGTTCGGGACCAATACCGATTCTTCACTGTGGATGAGTATCAAGATGTCTCACCACTTCAGCAACGTCTCTTGGATCTTTGGTTGGGGAGTAGGAAAGATATCTGCGTCGTGGGTGATCCGGCACAGACCATCTATAGCTTCGCTGGGGCAACACCGGCATTCCTACTCAACTTCACCAAGAGATTCCCTGATGCAGAGGTGATTCGACTCAACCGTGGCTATCGATCGACACAGGAGATCATCAACTACGCCAACCAGTTGATCCGTGATCAGGGAAGCGAATTGGTGGCGGGAGAGATCAGACATGGCGCTGCTGTTCAACTGCATGGGTTGGCTAAGGGCGATGAAGAAGTGGCAACGATCGTGGACTCGGTGCGCGAGGAGATGAGGAATCGTCGCGATGCTCGTGATATCGCCATCTTGGCGCGGACCAACAATCAATTGGAAGCGCTGGAAAAGGGATTGACCAGAGTGGGAATCGAGTATCAGGTCAAGGAGAGAGAGCGATTCTTTGAGAGTCGAGAAGTGGCTGATGCTTTGCGTTTGATTCGAAGCGCATCAGTTCTCAGTGATATCGAGGGCGATTGGCGAGCGGAATTGACGCAGATCCTTGCGCCACTGGGCGAGCACCCGAAGATCAGGGCGATTCTCGACCTTGCACGAGAGGATCTGACGATTGAATCGATGCGAGATTTTCTCCATGATCTCGAGGATCGAAAGGAGCAGAACAATCCGCCGCTCCTTCCTGGCATCACACTTGCCACCTTCCATGCTGCAAAAGGTTTGGAATGGGAGTCGGTCTATCTCTATGGCGTCTCGAAGGAGAATGTGCCTTGGCCAACGTCGCCAGTAGAGGAAGAGAAGCGTCTGCTTTACGTGGGGATCACACGTGCGAAGGAGAAGCTGACCATCACGTACTCCGGCGTAGCCTCTCCATTCTTAGCACCCTTCCTCGCGTGATGCGCGTGCGAAGATAAATTCCTTGCCTCCTTCGACCCTTTATTGCTAACCTCCGCGACATGTCCCGAAGCTTTGATATGCGTCTTACACATCACGGTTACACCTCCTTCTCGAAGGCTGCCTATTCATTTACAGCCTTTTATAAGGGGATTTCGGGATCCTGGAGGGTTATCTAAGAAGCGATAACACCCCTAGGGCCCGGATCCATCAGGATCTCGGGCCTTTTTTGTTTTACAAGGAGTTCGTAACGTTCTAAAGGAAGAGAGCAGGTAGAGATATGGCAAACGTTCTATTCAGCGACCTATTGGTTCCTGGCTGGGCTGATTCAAAGATCGGCCTTGATGATGTGACTGGACGTTATGGCGATCCTTATGCCTTCACTCTGCCCTGCCATCTCAATGATCCCGAGATCTTCTTCTCAGAGGTCAAGTCCGAAATCGAACATGCGAAATCACTTTGTGCTCCATGTCCGGTTCGAAGCGAATGTCTCAAAGGAGCGCTATCGCGGGAAGAACCGTGTGGCGTCTGGGGTGGAGAGCTATTTCTCGACGGCGAAGTGATCGCCGAGCGGCGTGGCGTCGGTAGACCGAAGCTGATTCGAGCGGTCTAACGTCCTACGCCTAGGGCGCGAAACTTCCAACCAGCCTCGATCCAACGTTTGCGGTCGAGTGCATTACGTCCATCAATGATGTTCGCTGACTTCACTTGGGACTTGATCGCACTCGGATCGATCTCGCGATAGTCACGCCATTCGGTCAGGTGCAAGATGATCTCTGATTCGGCTACACAACGATCCACGCTCTCTTCGAAGGTGAGCGCAGGGAATCGAAGCCTTGCGTTCTCGATCGCCTTTGGATCATGAACCCTGACATCTGCACCTGCGCCATGCAATTGCGCTGCGATATCAAGCGCGGGTGAGTCGCGCACATCGTCGCTCTCCGGCTTGAATGCTGCACCAAGGACAGCGATCCGCTTCCCTCGGAGATCCTCGCCGAGGTCGGTTCGAACCAATTCGATCATGCGCGCTCTCGCACGAAGATTGATGGAGTCGATCTCTCGAAGGAATTCAAGCGCTTGTCTGGCGCCGAGTTCATCAGCGCGAGCCATGAAGGCGCGAATATCCTTCGGAAGACATCCACCACCAAAACCGATTCCAGCCTGCAAGAAGCGGTTTCCGATCCTTGGGTCATAGCCGATCGCTTTGGCAAGGACGGTGACATCACCAGAAGCTGCCTCACAGATCTCCGCCATCGCATTGATGAAGGAGATCTTGGTAGCCAAGAATGAGTTTGCCGCAACTTTCACCAATTCGGCAGTGGGCAAGTCGGCTCGAATCCACGGGATATCGAGGGCGAGGAGATCCTCGTAGACCTCTTTGAGCAGATCTTCTGCCCGATCCGTATTCACACCGACGACGAGACGATTGGGACGTAAGGTGTCTTCGACCGCAAAACCTTCGCGCAGGAATTCTGGATTCCACGCCAACTCTGCATCCGGATTGATCTCTTTAAGTCGCGCAGCGAGACGGGCTGCAGTACCCACTGGAACCGTTGATTTGCCGACGATGAGTGAACCAGCTTTTGCAACGGGTGCGATCGACTCCAGCGCTGCATTGACGTAGGTCATGTCAGCAGCAAGAGAGTTCTTCGCTTGCGGTGTGCCGACACAGATGAAATGAACATCGCACTCGCGTGCTTCGTTGAAGTCAGTGGTGAACCTCAGTCGCCCGGCTGCGACTTCATCCTTGAGGAGTTGGTCAAGTCCAGGTTCGTAGAATGGAACCTCACCGCGTCCAAGTCGTGCGATCTTCTCCGGGTCGACATCGATGCCGACTACATCAAAGCCGAGTGAGGCCATGGCAGCGGCGTGGGTGGCTCCAAGATAGCCAGTTCCGATGACCGAAAGCCGAAGTCGCTTACTCACGATGGTTCCCACTCTCTTCAAAAGCCTTTGCAGGGATTGGTGCTGGCTTTCTGGGTTCCAAACTTATCAATATAGATCGGTTTAGTTTTCTTTGTGGTCGCTGCGGAGCCCTCGCCACCAGTCGAAGTAGAAGGTGAAGGAGTCGGTGTCACTTCATCGACGAGCGGCCGATCTTCGCGAAGGCGTTGGAAGAGATCCGCTGAAAGCTCAGGATCCCAGAGCACCGCTGCTGTGACGCCATTCTTGTTGTAGTTGTAATACTTCAATGGGATCGTCAATGTAGTCACATTCTTCGCAGAGAGGTTGCGAAGTTGTTTACCGAGAGTCAAGAGATCGTTCCGATCGAGTCCTTCATCAGTGATGACGGAGTCGAAGGCAGAGTTGAGAAGTCGGGTCATCTTTACCGGATTGAGGAGTACACCAGCGCTGGTCACTTCGCGAAGGATCGTGGAGATGAATTGCTGTTGTCGTTTCATTCGACCAAGATCGGCAGTTCCGTCGAAGGATCGAGCACGGACATATTTGAGCGAATCGATTCCATCGAGAGTATGGCGTCCGGCGCTGAGGTCGAGATGACTCTTCGGGTCGTAGATATCTCGTGGGGTGCAGATCTCCACGCCACCCAATGCATCCACGATCCTCACAAATCCGGTGAAGTCGACTTCGATGTAATGGTCGATTCGTACATCGCTCATCGACTCGAAGGTGTTGATCAGAAGTGGTGCACCACCCCAGGCGAAGGCTGAATTGATCTTCGAGTAGGTCTCACTTCGCTGATCGCCATCGCTATCGACCCAGGACGGGATCAGTGCGTAACTATCCCGAGGGATGGAGACGATCGATGCTCGATCACGATTCTTCGAGATGTGGACCAAGAGCATCGTGTCGGAGCGTTTACCTGCGGCGACCTTGGTCGATCCGGTCCGCAACCTTCTCTGCTCTTCACGTGTCAGCCCTTCACGTGAGTCTGAGCCGACGATCAGATAATTGACTGCGCTCGTTGGCTTCTCGGGTCGATCTCCAAGCCCAGCAAAGGCATCGACTCGTTCGATGGAGTTGGTGATGACCCCAAATCCCAGCCATGAAGCGGCGGAGAGAGTGACGATCGCGACAGAGAAGATGGTGAGATAACGAATCAGTCGCGCGGATTTCACCGGCTCAGGGTAATCGTTTTGTCTCGGATTCTTTGCAGTGATTCGCTAGGTTGAGCACGTTATGGCGCGAAGCGAAGGTGCAGCACCTGCTGTCACGGTGATGATTCCAGTATTGAATGAAGCCGATCACCTGGTTGCGGCAGTCGATTCAGCTCTCAATCAGGATTACTCAGGAGAGATTGAGGTGATTCTCGCTCTTGGTCCATCTCGCGATGGAACCGATGCGATCGCTCAACAACTCGCCGCCAAGGATCCGCGGGTCAAGACAGTTCCCAATCCAACGGGTCGGACAGCTTCAGCGCTCAACAGCGCCATCGCTGCCTCCTCATATGAGTACCTGGTTCGTCTCGACGGTCATAGTGAGATCGATCGTGGCTACATTCGCAGTGCGATCGAGACCTTACTCGCAACAGGATCGGTCAACGTCGGTGGAATCATGGCTGCTGAGGGCATCACACTCTTTCAAAGAGCGGTGGCACGAGCGATGCGCTCTCCGCTCGGCGTTGGGAGTTCACGCTTTCACACCGGTGGTGAAGCCGGAGAGAGTGACACGGTCTACCTCGGAGTCTTCAAGAAATCAGCGCTCGTTGCTATCGGTGGATTCGATGAGCGTTTCACTCGCGCGCAAGATTGGGAACTCAATTATCGCCTTCGATCCAATGGTGGGAAGGTCTGGTTCGACCCACGACTTCATGTCACCTATCGGCCGCGGAAGAACTTTCGATTACTTGCCAAGCAATATTTCGAGTACGGTCGTTGGCGCAGAGCGGTATCACGTCGACATATTGGCACCGTTAACTATCGATACCTAGCTCCACCTACGGCCGTTGCGATCAATCTGCTCTCCATCGTTCTTGCAGTGACGACCCACCCACTCTTCGCCCTGCCATTGATCGGCTACCTGACCTTGATCTCGATGGGTTCAATGCTGATTGGAAAGAGTTGGTTGGAGCGGGCTCTCTTGCCATTCGTCATCTTCACGATGCATATGAGTTGGGGGATGGGCTTTCTCACCTCTCCAAAACGACTCGTTTCCGGGTAAGTCACTCTTTCTCACTAGTAATCTTTCGCCAGTGAAGATGGATGAACGTAGACCTCAGCAGGTCTTAGAGCCCTTTCAGCGAGGACTTCCTCACCTGAGTTCCTATTTTCGCTCGCTCTGGGCTAGACGAGATTTCATCATCGAATATGCACGCGCAGATCTCCATCAGCGGCAATACGGCACAGCACTCGGTCAACTCTGGTTGGTGCTGACACCGCTCGCCCTCTCTGGTGTCTATTACTTGCTCTTGATCATCATCGGGGCAAAGGGTGGACCAGAGCGATATGGACATCTGACTGGAACGCTCTTCCTCTTCTATCTCATCACCAATTCGATTACCTCGGGTGCGCGCTCGCTCACTTCCGGTAGCAAGTTGATCCTCAATGCTGCCTTTCCAAGGTTGGTCTTACCGATCGCGGAGGCGCTCATCGCCTTGATGAAGTTCGCACCGACGCTCCTGGTATTCCTGGTGATCCACCTTCTCCTCGATCTGCCATTCACCCTCTACATGCTCTGGGCACCATTGCTCATCGCACTGACCTACTTCTTTGCGGTCAGCGGTGCGATCTTGGCATCGATCATCAATGTCTATTTCAGGGATGCGCAGAATCTCTTGCCCTATTTCACTCGTACCGTCCTCTATCTCTCACCAGTCCTCTACACATCAGCCGATCTCGATAGTCGTCTTCGAATCCTGGAAGTTGCGAATCCGATCTTCCCGTTACTCGACACCTGGTCAGCAGTGATGATTCGTGGTGAAGCACCTTCGACGAGCGCATTGATGTTGGCGCTTGGTTGGACCTTGGCACTCTTCTCTCTTGGAACCTACCTCTTCCTATCGAGGGAGCGTGAATTTGCTGTCCGAATCTGACGACTATCTGAACTCGTCACAAGACCTCGCGATCTCGATTCGAGATCTCGGGTTGGTCTATAAGACGACTCTCGATAAGCGACCGACATTGAAGAATCGCCTGAAGCGGCTCGCTAAACGACGACGCCAGACCAGAATCGTTCACGCGATCGCAGGTCTCAACCTCGATATCTACTACGGGAAGGTACTTGGGGTCATTGGTACCAACGGAGCTGGAAAGACATCTTTGATGCGAGTCATCTCAGGGATCTTGCCACCGACAACCGGGCGGGTTGAGGTCTACGGCAAAGTTTCAACCATGCTCTCGTTAGGTGTGGGCTTCAATGCGAAGTTGACCGGTCGTGACAATGTCTATCTCGGCGGATTGGCTGCGGGGATGACACGTGATGAGATCGATGAAAAGTTCGATGAGATCGTCGAATTCTCCGGACTTGCAGATGTGATCGATGCGCCGATGCGAACCTATTCATCGGGTATGTACTCACGTCTTGCTTTCGCAGTCGCAGTCTCGCTTGACCCTGACATCTTGATCGTCGATGAGGCGCTCAGCACTGGTGATGCCCGATATAAGGTGAAGTCACTTCAGCGGATCGTCGAGATGAAAGGTGAGCACCGATCTTTGATCGTGGTCTCTCACGCTATGAAAACCCTTAAAACTATCTGTGATGAAGTGCTCTGGCTCGATCAAGGCAAGGTGATGATGCGTGGCGAGCCGAGCAAAGTGATCAAGGCTTATAGAGAATTCCTCCATGTTGGAACGACGCCTGAGACTGATGAGGACATTTAGGCGGCTTTCACTAACACTGACCTCCGCACTCTTACTTTCTCTCCTCTCATCTCAAGCGGCGCAAGCAAACATTCCATCCACATTCGTCTTCACTGGATCTGGCTTTGGTCATGGCGTGGGAATGAGCCAGATCGGTGCCCGCGGAATGGCGTTGGAGAGCGCGACAGCGACCGAGATTCTGACGCACTTCTATTCCGGTACTGAAGTCGCGCCCGTCGTCGATACCCAGATCATTCGCATCAATATCGGGCATAGACAGAGCGACGCAGAGATCACCATGCGTGCGCTACAGAAGAACCAATCGACACCGCCGTCTATCACTCTCATCCAGGGATCCCTCAAGAACGAGGAGCTGCCTAGCGAAGAGCAGGTCGTTGGCACCTACCTATCGGATCTGAATCTCAATCTCTATTCGCAAGATACTGCGATCGAAGTGACTCGATCATCGAAGACCGCCAAGTTCGCTCCCTTAGTGCCCAGGAAGTCATGGACTCTGCGTTGGGATAGCGCGACGGTGGTGCAAGTTCGAACCAAGGAGCGAACGTATCTGATTCGTTATGGTCAGATCGAGATCAAGCGAGTCAAGAATTCTGTGGGCCCAGGCGAGATGGAGATCACCGCATCGATGCGCCTTGGTGATGAATACCTCTTTGGCCTTGGTGAAGTACCGTCATCATGGCCGGCCGCAGCGCTAGAGGCACAAGCGATTGCGGCCCGGACCTTTGCGCTCACGAAGCTGGATCGAATTCGAAGTGCATGTGATTGCAACATCTACAGCACGATCCGAGATCAGAACTTTGTCGGCTTCAGCAAAGAGAGTGAAGCGATCTATGGAATCAAATGGCGTGAAGCTGTCGAGCGGACTCGAGGATTGGCAGTCCTCTCGAAAAAGAAGCCGATACAAGCCTTCTATTTCTCGAGCAGTGGTGGAATGACCCAGAATGTGAAAGATGTATGGGGGAGCGAGTTCTCATACCTCGTCAATCGACCAGATAGTTGGAGTGTCAACACGACTCTCAATCCACGGTATGCGCTCTGGACCAGGCAGGTAAGTCAAGAGATGATGGCAAAAGCCTTTCAACTTCCCGATGTCGATCGTTACCAAATCCTCTCCCGCTCTGCGACCGGAAGCGTCTTATCGGTGAGGGCCTTCTCATCGCAAGGCGAGGAGAAGATCTTGAGTGGCGAAGTCTTTAGATCACGTCTGGGATTGCCATCAACCTGGATCAATATGCCGCTCGAAGAGTTACCAGTGATCGAACCTCAACGATCGTGTCTGCGTTGGCTTGGAAACATCGTGATTCAGACCGGCGAGTGTCCTTTGATCGCGGAGTAGGGCTCAATCGTTTTTCAATCGTTTTGATGCAGCGCTGCGTTGAGCCCGCCCCAAGTTCCAGTCGTTGGAACCGCTTCGATCTGACCCGATTGCGAATTCCTTCTAAAGAGAAGGCGATGTGCTCCTGAGAGCTCTCTCGCCTTGATGGTTGCACCGTCGGGAAGCAATACCTTCGAACCAGCTGTGAGATAGAGACCAGCTTCGATGATGCAATCATCACCGATGGAGATCCCCACTCCCGAGTTCGCACCGAGGAGCGTTCTCTTTCCGATGGAGATGACTTCTTTACCTCCACCAGAGAGCGTGCCCATGATCGATGCGCTGCCGCCGATATCGCTTCCATCATCGACGACGACTCCCGCTGAGATCCTTCCTTCGACCATCGATGCACCGAGCGTTCCAGCATTGAAGTTGACGAATCCTTCATGCATCACCGTGGTTCCGGGTGAGAGATATGCGCCAAGTCGCACCCGATCACCATCTGCGATCCGCACTCCTTCAGGAATGACGTAATCGACCATCCGTGGGAACTTGTCGACACCAAAGACTGTCACGTTCCCGAATCTCGACTTGAGTGAAACGCGCACCTGATTGAAATCCGTCACGGCTGCTGGACCATGTGAAGTCCACACGACGTTTGCGAGCGCTGCGAAGAGACCATCGAGTGATTGACCGTGGGGCTTGACGAGTCGATGCGAGAGTAAGTGGAGTCGAAGGTAGGCATCTTTCGCATCCTTGATCGGTTGATCGAGGTCGATTTCGATCTCAAAGGCTTCCCGAGTCACGGATCGAATCTGATCCGACTCAGTCAATGAGAGAAGGCGCTCATCCACCTGAGGTCGATTTGCGCTCTTCAATTCACCTAGGCCCAGTGAGACGAAGGAGGCATCAAGCACTCCTGTCGGATGAATCGTTGCGATACCGAATCCGAATGCTTTTCTCAGGCTCATGCCCGAACGCTATCAACGGTTATGACTCCTAGTGATTTACCCTCTCCTCGTGGTCAAACGCCGAGTTGCTGTCTATTGCGCCTCATCGACAACGATCGATGAGAAGTACCTCGACCTCGCATTTCGGTTGGGAGCAGCGATTGCCTCTCATGATTGGGAGCTGGTCTGGGGCGGTGGGAAAGTTTCCATGATGGGCGCCGTCGCCCGAGGAGCAAGGTCACGTGGCGGTGAATGTCTCGGGATCATTCCAACCAAACTTCTCAAGGTCGAGTTCGCAGACGAGGAAGCAACTGAGTTGATCGAAGTGAAGGATATGCGTGAGCGCAAGGGCAAGATCGAAGAACTATCGGATGCGTTCATCGCGCTACCTGGAGGGCTAGGCACCCTCGAAGAACTCTTCGAGATCTGGGTAGGTGGTTATCTTGGTTTCCATCAGAAACCCGTCGTCATCCTCGACCCCTTCAATACCTATCGATCGCTCAAGGACTTGGTCGATGATTTGGATCGCGAGAATCTCGTCAAACCAGGTCAACGAGAAGTGGTCCATTGGTCTGAAGGGATCGATGAGACGCTCAGCTATCTCGATATGAAAGTTCCCGCTGTTGAAATCGGCGGCGGGAGATGAAGCCTCTCAAGGAGTTCGCACTCACCATTGAGATCAATGCGCCGATTGAAAGAGTCTGGCGCGAGATGATCGATTGGGAGAAGCAATCGGAGTGGATGTTGGCAACGCGTGTCTATGACGATCGAACCTCTCCTGAAGGAGTCGGACATCGCCTCAAGGCATTCACGGGGCCACTCGCACGATTCAATCGGATCATCGGCGTGATGGATTCCATGGTCGTCTCTCAATGGGATCCACCCAGGTTCTGTCGCGTCGAACATGTCGGGCGGATCATTCGCGGTTTTGGAACCTTCACATTGAGTGAACTCTCTGATTCCGTGGTGCGGTTCGATTGGTATGAGGAGATCGATGCACCGAGCGCGCTACTGGCCATCATCAAACCAGGTGTGTTGATTGGTGTTTGGATCTCACTGCGACGTTTTCGCGCATTGGTGGAACGAGATCGTTAGTGACCGATAACGAGAAAGCGCTCACGGATCTCCTCTCATCGCTTCCAGAAGAAGAGCGCGTCATCCTCACGCTCTTCTATCTCAAGTCGAACTCAGCGGATGAGATCGCATCCATTCTCGGCGTGCCATTGCGTGCCGTTGAGAGCGTCCTTCACGCTGGCCGGCAACGCCTCCTCGCTGCGCTCGGTATCGAGCAGCAATAGCTCCGATTTCACAGCAGGCGCAATATCGGGGATAATTCCTCCCTTGCTTCAACCTTCCCGCATCTGACGGGGTTCCGAATGGGAGTCTGACCATGGCAGCAATGAAACCGCGAACTGGTGATGGACCTATGGAAGTAACCAAGGAAGCGCGCAGCCTGGTCATGCGGATCCCGCTCGAAGGTGGCGGTCGACTCGTCGTTGAGCTCAATCAAGAAGAGGCACGAAGCCTTGCTGACTGCCTCCATGCTGCGGTCAACCTGATCAAGAAGTAATCGGCAACCTTTCGAGCGGATCACAATGAACCGTTCTCCCATTCCCACCATAGAAGTTCTAAAAGAGAATACTCGTCTCTCTGGTTTTGATGCGCTTGCTCTCGGTTATCGAGCGAGTTCGACTGGTCTCGAATTACTCCTCCCTGCGAAGACACAACGAGAGTTCAACAGATCCTTAGGGCTCGATCTTCTCGAGCTACTCCAACGGCACGCCCGGGAAAGTATTGAGGCAAAACCAGGGGATATCTTCGTAGCTCCTGTAGGGAGCAACGAGCTTCACTACAAAGAGATCGTCTTCTTCGCAGAAGGTGGAGAGAAGCCTGGAGATCTTCGAAAGGCTGGGAGCGCGCTCGGTCGTCGATTCAAATCGAAGAAGCGGCGGATCTTGGTGGCATCGAAGGTTTCACAGACCTTTCTCGAATCGATGTTGATCTCTCAATATCAGTGGAGCGAAAAGAGCCAGAAGAAGAGTGATCAACCATCATTCTTCCTCCTCGAGGCAGATCGCGAAGAGGTTGAGCGCATCAGCACTCTTACCTCTTATCTATTCCTTGCTCGTGACTTGATACATACCCCAGCGAATGTGAAGACTCCGGCGTGGGTTGCTTCCCGAATCACAGCGATCGCAGGCAAGCTCTCGCGAGTCAAAGTTGTGACGAAGGCGGGGCGGGAGATCGAGAAGTTTGGTGGCCTGCGAGCGGTTGGTGGATCCTCGAAGGTTCATCCACCGAGGTTCGTCACAGTCACATATGCGCCACCGCGCGCAAGGGCTCATGTCGTCTTGGTCGGCAAAGGGATCACCTTCGATACCGGTGGCGTCTCACTCAAGAGACCGTATGACGTGATGATGGCGATGAAGACCGATATGAGTGGTGCAGCAGTGGTCGCGGCGACTGCCCTCGCCGCTGCCGAGCTTCGAATTCCAGTGAAAGTCACCGCACTCTTGATGTTGGCCGAGAACACCGTCTCCGCAACTGCGCAGCGACCTTCTGATGTCATCACCCACTATGGTGGAACGACAGTAGAGGTCATCAACACCGATGCAGAGGGAAGGCTCGTCCTTGCCGACGGTTTGGCCTATGCAGACCGACACTTGGATCCTGATTATCTGATCGATGTTGCCACCTTGACTGGCGCTGCATCACTGGGCCTTGGCAAGCAGTATGGCGCGATGTATACCCGAGATTCGAGACTCGCTCAGCGACTCCACGAGATCGGTGAGCTCGCAGGGGATCGACTCTGGCATATGCCGCTCATCGATGATTATCAGGTCGCGCTTCGAAGTGAGATCGCCGATTTCAATCACACTGCTGACAAGCCGAAGTTCGGCGCAGGATCGGTGACTGCCGCACTCTTCCTTGAGAAGTTCGTCGGTGATCGACGGTGGGTCCACTTGGATATCGCCGGCCCAGCTCGTTCCGAAGTCGATGCCGGCGAATATGTAAAGGGTGGAACTGGATTTGGTGTGCGAACCCTGGTCACCTGGCTGGAATCCCTCTGATGTCCGTTCCCTTCATCCCGCAACGCGGAGATATGACCGCATTCAGCGAGAGTCTCTTTCCAGAGAACGATCTGATCCTCGCAGCGAGATCTCGAGGCGAGGAATTCGGCTTGAAGAATCCAGCCCGCCTCTCTGCTTCGCTCGTTCGGTTCCTTGCAGAACTCATCGGTGCTTCCTCGATCGTTGAAGTGGGCACTGGAACCGGGGTCGGTGGTCTCTACCTCCTTGATCTCCCTGAGGTGAATCTGACATCCATCGATACCGAGATGGCACAGGCGAAGGCGGCTCGACGTGCATTCGAAGAAGCAGGTGTACCTGCCACTCGATATCGATTGATCACAGGTGTAACTAAGGAAGTCATCGGGAAATTAGCAGACAATTCGTATGACATATTCGTCGTGCGCGAAACGGTCGAGAGTAACGACACTGATTACCTCGTTGATGTACTCCATGAGATCCATCGAGCGCTGAGACCCGGTGGTCTCGTCGTACTGGATGGCATCCTCGGTGGTGGTCGCGTTGCTGATCCGACACAACGAGATGACCTCAGCCTTGCTCGTCGTGAAGCGATTCGCGCGATGCGCAATGATCAGAAGTGGCGTCCTCTACTCCTACCTCTCGCTGATGGCGTGATGGTTGGAATCAAGAGAGAAAGTGGAACGATGTGACCATGTCCAGCAATCAATCGCCATTCCACCCTTCGCAGCATCAGACCTGGTGGACTCCAGATGAGAGTTCGGTCCAGAAAAGTTTCGCCAAGCCCCCTGCCATCAAGAGCAAGAAGGTCAGTATCGCCACTGTGGTGATCGCCCTTGTCGTTGGATTGGCCGGCGGTGTCGGTGGCGCCTTCTTGGCGGATCGGGAATTGATCTCCACCAATGCCAATCTCGTCACAGTCAATGACACGATCGAACGTGCTCCGGATTCGGTGGCTGGAGTCGCAGAGCGCGTCTTGCCTTCTGTCGTCTCGATCTCAACGACGAGTCGTGCCAGTAGTGGCACCGGAAGTGGATTCTTCATCCGAAGCGATGGATACATCCTCACCAATAATCACGTCATCAGTGATGCGGCGACGAACAACGGAAGGATCTCGGTCAAGCTCAACAACGGTAAACGGTTCACCGCGAGAGTGGTGGGTCGTAATGCCTCCTATGACCTCGCAGTCTTGAAGATCAACGTCAACTCAGCGCCAGCACTTCAATTCGGTGATAGTGATGCGATACAGGTGGGCGATAACGTCATCGCCATCGGATCACCTTTGGGATTGAGTGGCACCGTGACCAGTGGAATCATCAGTGCGAAGAATCGAGCGGTGACCACCGGAGGCGAAGACGAGACTTCCTTCATCAATGCCCTTCAAACTGATGCTGCGATCAATCCAGGGAACTCGGGTGGACCACTCGTCAATATGAGCGGAGCCGTCGTTGGCGTGAACTCTGCGATCGCAACACTTGGAAATTCCTTCAACACCAGTGGTTCTATCGGTCTCGGCTTCGCCATTCCAATCAATCAAGCGAAGAAGACCGCTGAACAATTGATCGCTACCGGACGCTCGGTCTACCCGATCATGGGAGTCTCCATCGATTCCCGATTCACAGGCAGTGGCGCCCTGGTCGCGAAGCAGGATGATGCAGTCACTGCAGGCGGACCAGCAGCGAAGGCAGGAATCAAGCCGGGGGATGTCATCGTCGAATTCGAAGGTCTTGAGATCACTACCTCGGATGAGTTGATCGTCGCCATCCGGTCTCGAGATGTCGGCGACAGAGTGAGCCTTGTCATCCTGCGTGATGGTGAGCGGATCCGACTCTCACTCACACTCGCAGCGGGTCAGAACTAGACTGGCATCATGTTCGATATAGGCGGCGGCGAGATCATCGGTCTTGCGATCCTCGGCATGATCCTGGTGGGGCCGGATCGACTTCCCAAAGCCGCAGCTGATGCCGCGCGTTTCATCCGCAAGGTACGAAATTTCACGACCGGTGCCGGTGATGAACTGAAGAAGAACCTCGGTCCGGGGTTTGAGGATCTAGATATCCGCGACCTCAATCCGAAGAACTTGTTACAGAAACACATCCTTGATGCAGTCGAGGATAAACCACGGGTTTCCAGCAATACCAAAGCGGTGAAGAAGGCAATCCCTGCCAAGTTCGATCCAGAGATGCCGTAGCGATCGATGTCTTCGAGTTCACTGCAAGAATCGATCAGAGCTGCGCTCTCTCGCGTCAATGATCCGGAGTTGCGAAAGCCGATCACTGAACTGGGTATGGTCGAATCGATCGAGCTCGATGGGGAGAATGCGAAGGTCAAGATCCTCCTTACGATCGCTGGCTGCCCGATGCGGGACCGCCTTCAGAAGGATGTCACTGAAGCAACGCTCGGTGTTGGTGGAATCAAGAATGTGGCGCTCGAATTCGGTGTGATGACCGAAGAGCAACGCAATGAAGTCAAGCGCATCGTCCGTGGTGGTCGCGATAAGGAGATTCCTTTCGCCCGCCCCGATTCACTGACTAGAGTGATCGGGATCGCCTCCGGCAAAGGTGGCGTTGGAAAATCATCGGTCACTGCCAATCTCGCCATCGCATTGCACCAGGCAGGTTTCTCAGTCGGCATCCTTGATGCAGATGTCTATGGCCACTCGATACCGAGATTGATGGGCGTCACTGGAATTCGCCCGACTGTGATCGATCAACTCTTCATTCCGGTCGAGGGCTATGGCGTCAAAGTCGTCTCGATGGAGATGTTCAAACCTGATCGCGCTGATCCGATCGCATACCGAGGTCCGCTCCTGCATCGAGTCTTGGAACAACTGCTCACCGATGCCTATTGGGGGGATTTAGATTTCCTTCTGCTCGATCTTCCGCCAGGCACTGGCGACATTGCGATCTCACTCGCACAGTTGATTCCCAATTCGGAATTGCTGGTCGTTACGACACCGCAAGTCGCTGCATCTGAGGTCGCTGAGCGAGCAGGTCGGATAGCGCATCAATTGAAACAACGGATCATTGGCGTGGTGGAGAACATGTCTGCTGCACCTTGCCCCCATTGCGGAGAATCGATCGATCTCTTCGGCAAGGGTGGTGGCGAGGAGAGTGCAGCACGCCTTTCAACTCTCGTCGGCGCAGAGGTTGCGTTGATCGCAAACATCCCGTTCGACATCACGCTTCGCGAAGGCGGTGATGAGGGTAAACCCATCGTCGCCGCGGCTGAGAGCTCGATTGCAGCGAAAGCTTTCATGCAGCTTGCAGAGCGGATCTCTCAGCGAAGCAATTCCCTGGTTGGAAAACGTCTAGGAATTCTTTCCTAGATCCTTCACCTTCAATTCCTTGAGTAATTCCTCCAAGAGTTCCTGCACTTCACCTCGGACGAAGTCACGTGTGGCGACTTGGTTGACCTGAGCACGTAACGCCGCGATCTCTCGGGTCAGATATTCCGCATCCGCCTGGGTGCGCTCATCACGTACTCGATCCTCTTGGAATTGCACGCGATCACGATCTGCCTGCCGATTCTGCGCCAAGAGAATCAGCGGTGCTGCATAGGATGCTTGCAGCGAGAGGATCAAGGTCAAGAAGATGAATGGATAATCATCGAAGCGTAAGAAATTTGGCGCGAGGAGATTCCACAAGACCCAAGTGATGACGAAGACCGTCATGTAGACCAAGAATCGAGCGGTGCCGATGAAACGTGCGAACCTCTCGGCGATTTCACCGAACCGTTCAGGGTCATAAGAAGGCCGAAGGGACCTTCGGTAGATGGTGGGGAACTCCAGTTCGCTCTTGCTATTCACCTTCTTATTCATGTCCGATCTCCATCATCTCAGAGGCCTTCTTTCGCCAATCTTGTGGTAGTAAGTGATCCAACAGGTCATCGATCGTCACCGCACCAAGGAGTCGATGATTCTCATCGACGATGGGAACTGCCAGTAAGTTGTAATTCGCCAGGTAGGAAGCGATCTCATTGATTTGCCACTCTGGCCCGATCGGTGTGGTCTCGGTATCGACGATGCCGCCAAGCAGGTTTCCAGGACGCTCTCGAAGGAGTTGCTGTAGATGGACGATTCCAACGAATCTCCCCGTGGGCGTATCGATCGGCGAGCGCGTGATGTAGACCTGTGATGCGAGCGATGGAGACAGCTCTGATTTTCTGATCGCCGCGAGTGCATCAGCGACGGTCGAGTCTGCTCCCATGATCACCGGCTCTGTCGTCATCATTCCGCCAGCCGAGTAATCCTCATAACTCATAAGACGCTTCACATCCTCAGCATCCTCTGGCTCCATGAGGGCGAGGAGAGCGTCGGCTCGTTCCTTACCGAAGTCACGGAGCAAGTCAGCAGCATCGTCTGCTTCCATCTCACCCAGGACATCAGCTGCTCGTTCCCGTTCGATCTCAGCAAGGATCTCTACGCGCAGCGATTCATCCATCTCTTCCAAGACTTCCGCCAATCGTTGATCATCCAGGGCCTTGGCAAGTTCGATCCTTCGCTTCGGCGTGAGGTCGATCAACATTCCAGCTAGGTCAGCAGCGTGCATCGAAGAGATCGTGGCGAGCAATGTAGCCACACCCTGGTTCTCTTCCACGGATGAGAGCCCACTTACCTCGTGCCACTCCACAGTCTTTCCGTTCGAGCGTAATTTCCTCACTCGTGATTTTGGAGAGATGTGAAGTCGGGTGAGATACCAATCGCCCTTGCCATCGGCCTCCATTGCAACATCGTCGACGGTGAAGAGGGTGTGATGATGCTGAACGCTCTTATCCAGGATTTCACTGATGACTTGAAGTTCATTGGCACGCGGTTCGAATCGTCGGATGTTGAGTTGTCCAGTGATGACGACGACTCCGAGATCGATGGAACTGATGCGAGTGAAGGGAATGAAGATCCGACGCTTCGGTGGAACTTCGACGACAAGACCTACGACTCTCGGGGGTTGATTCTGGGTCTGAAGGATGGCAACGACATCTCTGATCTTCCCGACGCGGTCACCATTGGGTTCAAATACCGAGGTTCCCGCGAATCGGGCAAGGAATACTCGTTTTGCTGTGGAGATCGCCATGCGACACCCCCTCGGAGAGAGTTTGGGACTTGAAACAAGTCGAGGGATGGAGTGAACTTCTTGATCGCCTGGATAAGGAATTGCGCTCCGAGGCGAGTTTACTAGATGGGTAAGAGTGCGAGATTAGGATTCTCATCCGATGCAGTCTCAGATGTAACGTGAATCAAGCCAGGATGAGGTCAATGTGAGCAGTGGATTTCGGGATCAGAACCACACCACATTGCCCACGGGCCGCGATATCCCACTACTGCTCGGCGGAATCATTGGAATCGGAATGTCCGGGCCATTGATTGCTTTGAGCACCATGCCGATCGTTGCCCTCATCTTCTGGCGCAATCTTGGCGGCGCGCTCTTGATGTCACCCTTTGCGATAAGAGCGCTCATTGCAGAGAGGTTGATGAGAGATCAGAAGGCGCGCGAAGCGATCTATTGGTCGGCGCTCGCTGGCCTGGTCCTCGCCCTCCACTTCATCGGCTTCTTCATAGCGATGCGCTTCACCAGTGTTGCGGCCGGAACTGCGCTCACCGCTCTCCAACCGATCTTCGCAGCCATCTATGTGCGACTCCTTGGCGCGCACATTCCGACCAGGGCTTGGATGGGAATGGCGATCTCATTCGTTGGTGTACTCATCATCACTGGAGTCGATCTGACGCTCTCGTGGCGCGCATTCCTCGGCGATCTCGCAGCAATCGTTTGTGCAGCGCTCTCTGCACTCTATGTTCTCATTGGAGCCAAAGCTCAACGCACGATACAAACCTCTCTCTATACGACGGTTTGCTACGCATCATGTGCCATCACCGCGCTTCCAGTGATGGTCATCCTTGGCGACCCCTTCACTGGGTATCCATCTCGAGAGTGGTTGTTGCTGATCGCGTTGATCCTAGGATCCCAAATCCTTGGACACACGATGTTCAATTTCTCCCTCAAACGAGTTTCACCGACAGTCGTCTCGCTCATCGTCTTCTTCGAAGTTCCTGTAGGAGCGCTCTTTGCGTGGTGGTGGATCGATCAGGTTCCACCGCTGGGAACCATTCCAGGAATCATCATCCTTCTCATAGGTTGTGCTCTTTTCGTCACGAGGCGAAGTGAGAGATAGGCTTTCGCGAATGTCCATCAAGATCGATCTCCATACTCATAGCAATGAGAGTGATGGAACTGAGCGTCCGAGTGATTTGGTTGCGAGCGCGATCGAAGCTGGCATCACACATCTAGCGTTGACCGATCACGATTCGGTCGCTGGCTGGGACGATGCTCTCTCTCGTCAAGATGACTCCATTTCATTGATATTGGGTGCAGAAATCTCCTGTCAGACCAAGGAGGCGCTGAGCGTTCATATGCTCGGGCTGCTCTTCGATCCCGAGGATCTCGCGTTGCGAACAGCGTTGGATCAGACTCGCATCAATCGTGTGACCAGGATGGAGCGGATCGTCGGAAAATTGCAGGAGGCAGGGGTTGAGATCACGATCGATGATGTCTATGCCGAATTGCGCGAAGGTGCAACGCTTGGTCGTCCTCACCTCGCAGATGCCATGATCAAGAGGGGTATCGTCGCTGATCGAAGTGAAGCATTCGAAAGATATCTTCATAACGGCTCTCGCTTCTATATTCCCGATGCATCACCAACCCCAGAGCGTGCGATCGAATTGATCAAGGCTGCCGGCGGAGTCGCGATCATCGCCCATCCATTCGCTTCGTTGCGAGGTCGGATCATCTCCAGCGAGTATCTCGAGACTCTGATCGAAGCTGGTCTTGATGGAATTGAGATCGATCATCGAGACCATAATGAAGGTGAGCGCGATGCGCTTCGTGAAATGGTTCGTCGCTATGGATTGATCTTCACTGGAGGTAGTGACTATCACGGAACGGGTAAAGAGAACCGCTTGGGTGAGAACCTCACCGACCCATCACAACTCGAGAAGATCGCGAACCGAGCAGAAGGTTTTGAAGTAGTCGGACGATAGGACGGATGCGAAGATGAATTGGTTGGATATAACTTTCGGAGCCCAAGCGCTCGTCACTCTCGTCGTGATCATGGATCCGCCAGGAGCTACACCACTCTTTCTCTCCTTGGTCTCCCAGAAGACGATGCGCGAACAACGTCGTCTCGCTTGGCAAGCAGCGCTCACTTCCTTCATCGTCATCACTGTCTTTGCGCTCTTCGGTCAGTGGATCTTGGACTATTTGAAGATCTCGTTGCCAGCGCTCAAGGGAGCTGGTGGACTTCTTCTGCTCTTGGTTTCGTTGGAATTGTTGCGTGGTGAGACGAGGAAGAATCACGAGAGTGGCGATAGCAATGTAGCCCTGGTACCTCTGGGAACTCCGTTACTCGCTGGACCCGGTGCGATCGTCGCCGTGATGCTCTTCGTTCAACAGGCGACAGAGGATGGAGATGGCACTGACAAGGTACTCGCGCTTGCCCTTGCCGTCTTGATCGTCCACTTGATCATCGGGTTGACGTTGATGTTCTCCACTCGAATCGTCGCAGTGATCAAGGAATCAGGTGTCGATCTCTTGGCGCGAATCGCGGGCCTATTGCTCGCAGCGATCGCTGTCGAGATGTTGATCTCAGCGATCAAGGATTATTTCCCGACGCTCTAGGAAGAGTGAGTGGGGATGGGAAGAATCTAGAGAGTCGCGAAGCCGACTTTGCGTTCGGTTGGTGCGGCGATCTCAACGAATCCGATCTTCGCGGAGGGAATGATCACTTGTCGTCCGCGGTGATCAGTGAGGACCAAAGGTGAGTTCTCACTCATAGCGAGATTGACCGCGGCGATGACATCTTCGCGAGTAGTGTCGCTTTCAAGGACGATCTCTCTCGCGGTATCGGTGACGCTAACGCGAATCTCGATGCGTGTCGGCTCAGAGCTCTTCTTGGTTGCCATACCGTGAAGTCTAGTGACTACTTCTGTCTGGGGAAACCTGAGATTCCTCGCCAAATGAGATTCGAGACGAATGCGATCGCCTGATCCTTCGAGAGCTTGCTATCTCGATCGAGCCAGTGGCGTGCAGTGATCTGAGCATTTCCAACCACTCCGATTGCTAGCAACATGGAGGATTCCTTATCGAGCCCGGTATCGATGGAAATGACGGCGCTCACTGCAGCGGCACAGTCATAGGTCATTCGATTGAGTCGCTCACGAACCTGCGGTTCGACGTTCATATCGCTTTCGAAGAGCAAGCGGAATGCTTCGCCTTCACTATCGATGAAATCAAAGTAGGCGCGCACAGTGTCATTGACGCGACTTGAGTTCTCTTTCGTAGCGGCAATCGCCCTTTGGATCGCAAAGACCAGGGAATCGATATGGGTATCCAGCACTGCGAGATAGAGATCGAGTTTTGACGGGAAGTGCTGATAGAGCACTGGTTTGCTGACCCCACCACGTTCTGCGATCTCGTCCATGGAAGCGGCGTGATAACCAGATTGAGTGAACGCCTCCAACGCAGCTTGCAGGAGTTGCGCACGTCGCTCATCCTTTGGCAGTCGAGCTTTGTCCTTTGCTTCGCTTCCAAGATCGGCCATGAGCCGAATAGTAACTCTCACCTTCTCGAGTAACGCCCAGCAACGTCCGGTATTGACCTCGCAACTATGGAGAGTGTTGCCCGAGCGGAAATTCCATAGACTCCGCCTGTGACGAACTCAACACCGCTTCGCTTGATGTTGGTGCATGCGCATCCCGACGACGAGACGATCAACAATGGAATCACGATGGCCTATTACGCATCACAGGGACATCAGGTGACTCTTGTGACCTGTACGAGAGGCGAAGAAGGCGAGGTCTTGATTCCGGAGTTGGCTCATTTGGCAAGTGATCGAGAAGATTCCTTGGGATCGCACCGAGAAGGTGAACTCGCCGATGCGATGCGCATTCTTGGCGTGACAGATTTCAGATACCTCGGCGCTCCAGATCGCATCTATCGCGACAGCGGAATGATGGGGACCGCTCCCAACGAACGAGCGGAATCGTTCTGGCAATCGGATCTTGAAGTGGCTTCAGAGCATTTGGCCCAAGTGATCCTCGAAGTGAAGCCACACGTCTTGATCACATACGATGAATTCGGCGGTTATGGGCATCCAGATCACATCAAGGCGAATCAGATCTCGATGCGGGCTGCACAGATGGTTCGAGATTCTTGGCAGATCCAGAAGATCTACTGGAACACCATCCCTATCTCCATCATCGAGCAGGGGATTGAGGCGATGAAGGATTCAGAGAGTCAATTCTTTGGCGTGGATAAGGCCGAGGACTTTCCCTTCGCGAAACCAGATTCAACCGTGACGACCGTGATCAGTGATGAAGGTTTGGTCGAGAAGAAGATGGCTGCGATGAAAGCACATGCGACTCAGATAACCGTCGATGGCCCCTTCTTCGCTCTCTCGAACAATCTTGGCGTGAAAGTCTGGGGTCAGGAGTTCTACACCCTCGTTCATGGTGAGAAGGCTGCTCCCTTTGATGAGAACGGGCGCGAGACCGATATCTTCGCTGGAGTTCGCCCTTGAGGTCGTTTCTCAAGACATCGATTCTCGCCGCGATCTTCTCAGCGGTGGCGATCTTGTTGCACACCTGGCAACCACCGTATGGACTCTTCCTTGGCTTGATCGTTCTCATCGTGATGATGCGCTACATCGCTCGTTCGATGCGTTCGAGAGCCCTTACTCTCCTCGCTGCAGCGATCTGGTTCTTGATCGCATGGATCGCTTCAACGGAGAGGAATGGAGGCGAAGTATTGATCACTGCCGAGACGATCGGAAGTTCCTTCCTCGTCGGCGCAAGTGCTCTCGTTATATTGATGACGCTAACTGCGCCCCGTCATTGAACGTAAGCTGATGAATTCAGCGCCACTGCCACTCTTGTCCGGTTGGAAGATCACGGACTTCAATCCCATGATCGGCTAGGAGATCACGGAGACGATCACTCTCTTGGAAGTTCTTCTCTGAACGCGCTTTCACTCGCTGCGCCAGCAGGTCTGCATCCTCAGCGGGCAAGGAGCGTTCACGAGGTGAGGTGAGTAGATCAACTCCTAGCAGTGGATCGATCAGACGAAAGAGTGAAGCTTTCTCATCCTCTGGAACCGATTCATCCTTCTCGAAACTTCTGAGGACCTGCAAGGCACGGGGCGAGTCAAGGTCGTTAGAGAGCGCAGCAACTATTTTGTCCACTGCGCCGCGGACCCTCTCGTTCTCAACCAGAGAAGTTGGAGCCGATTGCGAGATCTTGCGCCAACGTTGTAGTAGCTTGTCGGCAGCGGCAATAGATTCCCATGAGAGGTCCATCTGGGATCGATATCGGTTCTCCATGAGAGCGAAACGGACGGCCAATGGATCAAATCCACGATCGATGACATCCTGTAGTAAGACTACGTTCCCGGCGCTCTTTGACATCTTCCTTCCTTCAAAGAGGAGATGTTCGCCGTGAAGCCAGAGATCGACCGCTTCCGCCTCGGATCCAGTGACGCCAGGTCTCTCTACGACGGGATTTGATTGAGCGCGTTCATTCTCGTGATGTGGGAATCGCAGGTCGATGCCACCGATGTGCAGGTCGACATGTCCATTGAGATAGTGAAGTGACATCGCAGAGCATTCGATATGCCATCCTGGAAAGCCCGGCCCCCACGGTGAATCCCAAATCATCGATCTGCGATTCCCGGCGCCCTTCCAAAGCGCCCAATCTGCGTGGAATCGTTTTGAGCCACTCTCAGTGAATTCGTAGCGGTGACCTGGCTTCAAATCTGAGAGTCGATTTCCACTGATCGCTCCATAGGAGGGAAATTTCTCACTTGCGAAATAGACATTGCCATCTTCACCCAGATAGGCGAGACCTTTCGAGACCAATTGCGAGATGTGGTGATGCATCAGGTCGATGCACTCACTTGCCCTTGGATAGCTCTCTGCCGGTGAGATGTTCAGTCGCGAGAGGTCAGCATGGAACTTTCCTTCGAACTCTCGTGCGATCTCGAAGGGATCGCGCTTGGTCTTCTCAGATTCAGTGAGGACTTTGTCTTCATCGAAATCTTCACTCATGTGTCCGACATCTGTGATGTTCTGCACGAGTCGTACCCGAGATCCTTTGAACTCGAGGATGCGGCGCACGACATCAGAGAGGAGAAAGGTTCGAAGATTGCCGAGGTGGGCGTCTCGGTAGACAGTCGGGCCACAGCAGTACATCCGAACCGCATCACCATCACTTGCCACGATCTCTCTGACCTCTCGAGAGAGGGTGTCATAGACCTTGACTCCAGTTGCTCGGCCGCTCATCAAAGTGCACTCTCCACAATGCGAAATGCGAATACCTGATTCTTGTCGAAGGTCACGATCGATCCATCTCGCTTCTCGACTTGGTCGAGGGAGATGAGTGTTCCAAGGAGATCGCGAAACCCTCCTTCAGGGTCATGGAGCCGGATGCTGACCCGTTTACCCACGCTCTCGCCAAGAAGCTTGGTGGCGGAATCGGTTGGCTGAGCCATGGGATGAAGATTATGCGAGAATCTGCACCTCGTGAGTTCCTCAAAAAGGCCGCTGACTTTGGAAAGGGTTGTTTGAAATGACCTACGTGATTGCCGAACCATGCATTGATGTCAAGGACAAGTCCTGTATCGAGGAATGTCCCGTTGATTGCATCTACGAAGGCGATCGCATGCTCTATATCCAGCCTGACGAGTGCGTCGATTGCGGCGCCTGCGAACCCGTTTGTCCTGTCGAGGCGATCTATTACGAGGATGATGTCCCATCGCAATGGCAAGGGTTCAAGGGATACAACTCTGAATTCTTCAATGAGCTTGGTTCACCCGGTGGCGCGAGCAAGGTAGGACCGACTGGGAAGGATCACCCGGTCGTCTTGCAGATTCAAAAGAAGCCGGAGAGCGACTGAAGACTTTGGGATTCTCCCTTCCCGACTTTCCATGGGATCTTCTCGCTCCCTATGGAGCGAAGGCGCGTGAGTACCAAGATGGCGGAATCGACCTCTCTCAAGGAACTCCGGTAGATCCGACTCCTGTCTTTCTTCAGAACGCGCTGCACGACTCATCGAATTCTCCTGGTTACCCGGTTACCACCGGTTCTAAGGAGTTGCGTACCGCCATCGATCGTTATTGTCGCGAGATTCTCGGTGCAGAGGGGGAGTTCGACGTTCTTCCAACGATCGGCTCCAAGGAGTTGGTCGCATGGCTTCCCTTCCTACTGAGAGCAAAGCAAGTCTTGATCCCCAAGATCGCATACCCCACCTATCGAGTCGGAGCGCTGATCGCTTCCGCCCAGGTGAGAGAAGTTGAGATCGATGCAAGGTCTTGGCCGAAAGTGGATGACGAGACACTGATCTGGATCAATACGCCGTCGAATCCAACTGGTCGAGTGCAGAGCGAATCCGAGATCGCTGCAGCCCTCGCTCATCGCGCTTCGGGTGCAGTCGTTGCAAGCGATGAATGCTATTTCTCCTTTCCAGATGCAAAGCAACCGATCTCCACTTTCAAGGTGGCAGCCGGTGATAATCGCAATCTCTTAGTGGTCCATTCACTCTCGAAGCGATCCAACATCGCCGGATATCGAGGAGCATTCATCGCTGGAGATAGAGAGTTGATCGGATACCTATTAGAGCTTCGCAAGCATGCCGGGATGATGATGCCGGCTCCGATTCAACATGTGACGGCGATGGCGCTCGCTGATGAAACGCATGTCAAGGTGCAAGTTCAGCGTTATGCACAACGCCGAGCTCGGCTACGTCCTGCATTGGAAGAGGCTGGATTTCGCGTTGAATTCTCAGAGGCGGGGCTCTATCTCTGGTGCAGCAACGGTGATCGAGATTGGGATCAAGTGCAGTGGTTCGCCGAGCGTGGCATCATCGTCACGCCAGGTAATTTCTATGGCGAGGATGGAGCGCGTCATATTCGTATCGCGCTCACAGCAACCGATAATGCAATTGATGCGGTGATTTCACGCATTTCTAGGAGCTCGAAGTGAGTCGCGCCGCGGCGATACTCCTTGTTGGCGGACGTGGCACACGTCTGGCACCACTGACTGATCGCACACCAAAACCAATGTTGCCCGTTGGTGGAGTTCCCTTCACGCTCCATCAAATCCTGCAAGCGCGTCAAGCAGGAATCGAAGAGATCGTCTTGGCAACGAGCTATCTTGCCGAGGTCTTCGAACCGTACTTCGGTGACGGTGAAAGATTTGGCGTCAAGATTCGATATGCAGTGGAAGAGAGTGCGCTCGGTACCGGTGGTGGAATACGTAACGCCGCGCGGCTATTGAACGTTGGTGGTGATACTCCGATTGTGGTCTTCAATGGCGATGTCCTCTCCGCTCATGACCTATCGGGTGAGATTCGATTCCATAACGAGCGCTCTGCCGATCTGACCTTGTATCTGACGAAGGTGAGCGATGCTCGTGCTTATGGCGTCGTGCCGACGAATGCAGATCACTGGGTTGAGGCTTTCCTAGAGAAGATGGAGAATCCAGTAACAAATCAGATCAACGCCGGGTGTTATGTCTTCACTCGATCTGTGATCGATGAGATCCCAGCGGATCAGGTGGTCAGCGTCGAGCGGGAGACTTTCCCGGCCTTGGTGGAGAGTGGTCGAAGGGTGCAAGGATTTATCGACAATGGTTACTGGCGCGATATCGGAACTCCAAGGGCACTGATTGCGGCATCAGCAGATCTGATTACCGGTCGGTTCCTCTCTCCGGCAACACCCATCCCAAACTCACCCCATGGCGTTGGTTACATCGCTGATGGAGCCAAAGTTTCTGAAAATGCACGGATCATCGAGGGCTCAGTCGTACTTTCTGAGGCGAAAATTGGCGCGAATTGCTTGATTTCAGCGAGCATCATCGGAGAGGGAGCGGTCATCGATGATGGTGTCACGGTAGAGTATGCATTTGTCGCACCTGGGTCACATATCTCGAGAATGAACTGCCAGGGTGAGATTCTGGGATTTTGATCCCACTTCCTCGCTTGACTTATCTGAGTTACATCAATGTAATACAGCCTAGTTACGGGGCCCTAAGGGCTCCTACTTGCGAATTGGAGTAGCACTGGCATGCTCAAGCCCTCATCACAAGACGCAAACTCTCGGCGCGAGAGTGGTTATCGGGAATCCGGTCCGAGCGTCCAGCTAGGAAGTGGAGAGATCCTTGAATTGTCTTGGCAGGAGAGAGCCCTCTGTGCTCAAACTGATCCCGAGGCATTCTTTCCAGAAAAAGGTGGCTCTACTCGTGAAGCCAAGCGCGTCTGTCTCTCATGCGAAGTCCGATCAGAGTGCCTGGAATACGCGCTCGCACATGATGAGCGTTTTGGAATCTGGGGCGGCCTCTCTGAAAGAGAACGTCGTCGCCTCAAGCGTCGACCTGCTTAGCAATTTCTCGATAGTTCGTCCGTACTTCAACAGAAGCACATCTCGCACTTCTGCTTCCTCTCATCCTCCTTCAACCGCATTCAAGAGACTCACTACAGGTAATCAGAGTGGATGCTCACTCATGAGGTGCCAATGATTCGAATTACAGCGATCGTGGTCTCACACGATGGTGCCGCATGGCTTGCACAGAGCGTCGCGGCTCTTGCATCTCAAAGCCATCCACTCGATCGTGTCGTAGCAGTCGATACTGGATCCAACGATGCATCCGTGAAGATGTTGCGCAGCGCTGGGATCCATGTGATCGAAGCGGAACGAACACTCGGATTCGGTGATGCGATCAAGCGCGCACTCGAGGTCACTCCTCATTTCGAAGGTGGCGAGGAGTGGCTATGGATACTCCACGATGATTGCGCTCCAGCTAAAGATGCTCTTGAGAAGTTGATCGCTGCAGTCAGTGATCGACCGCAGATTGCAGTTGCCGGGCCGAAGTTACGTGGTTGGCATGATCGCAAACATCTCTTGGAGCTCGGCGTCAGTATCGCCACCAACGGCGCTCGCTGGACAGGTCTTGAGTACCGTGAACAGGATCAAGGGCAGCATGACGATGAGCGCGATGTCTTGGCAGTCAGTACTGCGGCGATGTTGGTCAGGCGCGATGTCTTCGAAGAGTTAGGTGGATTCGATCCCAACCTCTCGCTCTTTCGCGACGACGTCGATTTCGGATGGCGAGTTCGAACTGCGGGATACGGTGTCGTCGCTGTTCCGGAGGCGGTTGCCTTCCATGGTGAGGCGGCAGCGAATGAGCGACGCGCGATCGATGTCCATGATGGATACCTTCACAGACCCCTTCTCCTCGATCGTAGGAATGCCGCCTATGTCCTGCTCGCCAATGCCTCATTGATCTATCTGCCCATCCTTGGACTTCAACTCCTTTTCGGTTCACTCTTACGCGCTCTCGGTTATGTTCTGGTGAAACTGCCTGGCTATGCACTCGATGAGTTGGGTGCGGTCGCTCTTACATTGATAAGACCGCAAGAGATCTTCGCTGCCCGCCGGGAACGCAAGGGTGCGAAACTCGTCGCTGCCTCGACAGTGCGCAGATATCTACCACCGCGTGGAGTCCAACTCCGTCTGGCATATGAACGCGCAAGAAATGCTCTCGAGAGTTACCTTGAGAAACGAATGAATTTCACACTCTTCCCTGCGACAGAGCAGAGTTCGGTCCTCGACCTCAATGATGAATCGCTCGCGGAGGAAGACCTACTGGTCACGTCGCAAGCATCGCGATTGCGTCAGCTCTTCACCCGTCCGCTCTTTCTCTTTGGGGCGGTGGTCCTTCTCCTGACACTGATCGCATCAAGGAATCGATTCGGTGAACTTGCAGGTGGATCCCTACTAGCGCAACCCTCGAGCGGCCTCGATCTGATTGCGAAGTACTTTGAATCATGGCATCCCATCTCTCAGGGTTCGAGCGCTAACTCACCGACCTGGATCGCCATCGTCGGCTTCCTCTCGATGCTCCTCTTTGCGAATCTAGAACTACTGATCACGGGATTCTTCGTGCTGGCGGTGCCAATCACGGTATGGATCGGTTATCGCTTCGCAAAGAAGTGGACCAGTTCGAACCTCATCGCCCTTGCGGCTGCGCTGGTCTATGGCTTCTCACCGCCAATTCTCCATGCGGTGACACATGGCGGCCTAGGCCCGGTCGTGATCGCCATGATCGCTCCACTCGTCATCCAATCGCTGCTCTCCGCCTTTGATATCGCCACAATGAACCTGAGGAAAGTCGCGAGCACGGGTTTGATCTATGGAGTTCTGCTTGCATTCTCACCTCCCGCATTCGTCATCGTCGCGTCATGGCACTTCGTGGTCTCTTCGATCCAATCCATCCAATGGTTCTTGAGGGCGCGGGACGAAACGCGCTATCAATGGGGCCTTCTCCTGGCTTCCATCTATCCTCCTATCATTCGACGCAGCGGAGTCTTGCTCACTGCGATTGCAGTCAACGTCCCTTGGTCGCTCGAACTCCTTGCCCATCCATCACGAGCACTTCTGGAGCCGGGAATCAATCTTGAGAGTGAAAGCGCCCTTCTCTTCGTGGTCAATCCCGGAACGACCTGGTGGCTGATCTCAGCTGCTCCAGTCATCGTGACTGTCGCACTCTTTAGGAGCGCAAATCGCTTCCCAGCGCTTATTGCACTCTTTGTCTTCGCTACCAGCAGTGCGCTCTCGCTCGTGGATGTCTCCGGCCATGGCACCTCGCGACTGACATCCCCAACGCTTGGCGGAGCTTTGATGCTACTGATCGGTCTTTCGCTCGTCTCCGGCCTTGGCCTATTGGAAGATGTGATTCCGCAGATCAGAAGTGCAGCGCTCGATCTTCGACATATCGCGACATTTACGATCGCACTCTCGGTTGCGAGTACAACGCTACTCTCGATCATCTGGTGGATCGGACCAGGCGCAACAGCTCCATTGCAGAGTGGATCGCACTTCAAAGTCCCTGAGTTCATCACTGCCAATGCCTCGACCGAGGAGCGCTACAAATCGATCATCTTGAAGTCGGAGAATGATCGCCTCGTCTACTACATCGTCAGGGATCGTGAGTTGGAGTTGGGCGACTCCGAGTTGATCTATGGAAGTGATCGAGACATCGATGAAGCAATCTCAGGTTTGGTCACGGGAGTTGGAATCGATAGCAGCGCGACACTTGGACGAAATGGCATCCGTTACCTCTTCCTCGCCTCTCCATATAGCAAGGGTTTGGCGCGAACGATCGATGGCATCGGTGGATTCACGCGAGCGAGTTCAACCGATGATGGCATCGTTTGGAAGGTTGTTGGCGCGAGTTCGCGGGTTTCATTGGCACCATTCGAACGCGCCTCGAAGAACGATGGTTTAGAGATCCCTGTTGCGAGCAATCAAGTCTCTGCTGAAGGCACCATCTCTCGTCCGGGAATCATCACTCTCGCTGAACGTTTCGATGGTCGATGGAAGTTGTACCTCAACAATCAGAGCATCCCGCTCATTGAGAGCATCGATGGACTGCCGCAATTTGAGATCACAGAACCGGGAGATTTCTTGCTCATCCATGACGGCACTGCTCGTCGAGGATGGATCTCACTGCAATTCATCTTCTTCGCTCTCGCTCTGATCCTTGCCGCTCCGGCTCGTCGACGTCGTTCCGATGTTCCTATGGAGGAGTTGGCATGATTGAAGCTCCACGTAGCATCCTCAACGTGTTTAGGAATTGGCGTATACAGAGCGCCGGGTTCTTGGCACTCGCACTCGGGGTCACTGCGATTGCAGCCCTTCAACCGGATCCGGTCGATTCTGTGGTTCGCACCAGCTCCATCCCGGCAACGGTCTGTCCAAAGTTCGATGACGATGTTCGAACCACCGCTCTCTTGCCAAGCAGCAAGACCAGGATCAAATCAGCCGCGAGTCGAAAACCAACATTCATCAAGGCGCGAGTCAATCCTTATCTGATCAACAACAACTCCATCGTGGTCAAAGGGAGCGAAGTGACCTCAGCAGTGATTCGCACTCGTTCGGGTGCCTTCACTGCAGCCACAACCTGTCTGATCGGCGATGGGGATCAGTGGTTCGTTGGAGCGAGTGGATCTCTCGGCTCCAGGTCACGCATCGTTGCGATCAACTCCGGCTTGAGCACCTCTTCGCTCGAGATTAGTGCCTTCTCCAGCGATGGATTGGCGAGCACGCGATCGCTCGCAGTTCCTGCAGTCTCTCAACGCGAGATTCGAATCGATGCTCTCGCCCCGGGAGCAGTTGCAACTGCGATTCGAGTCCTGACTCAATCAGGTCGAGTGAGCATCTATCTCGTTGAGGAAGCAAGTCGTGGTCTACAGACTCTCGGCGGTGACTTCATCGCATCACAAACACCGGCGACGAAAGTGACGATTCCCGCAATCCCATCATCGCGATCTGGGCGAACCATCACCGACCACCAGATCTTCCTCGTTGCCACCGGAAAACGAGCTGCTGTGATCGATGTGGAGCTGATCAGCGGTGGTAGTCGGTTCACGCCAGTTGGACTCTCCGAAGTGACCGTTCAACCAGGGCAAGTCAGGAGTTTTCGTCTACCTAAAGAGTTAGGAAGACGCCCTGCGGCAGTTCTGATCACATCGACCGAAGAGATCGCTGCAACCGTCTCATCCACGATCGGAAACGAATTCGCGTGGTCAGCACCGGCAGTAGCTATCCAGAATTTCACGGTGAATGTTGGAGGGTTGGAGCCTGTCGTGACATTCGTTGCCAAGGCAATTCGGGTCGATGTCGAGATCACCTCACGAACTGGTAAGCGGAGCGTCAAACGATTGAACGGCTCTGAGATCCTCAATTGGAAAGTGCCAGCCAACAGCAGAAGGGTCGCGATCACAAGCGCTGCACCTGTTCATATCGGGATGAGTTGGTCGACGGCAGACGGTTTCACGTCGATGGCGCTCAATCCGGGCACTGAGCTGGAACGTTCATCGATGCCGATCTTCGATATCGACGCACTCTTCGATCGTTGATCTTTACCGACTGCGGGCCCTCTAGGCGACTAGGCTAGAGAACATGCGCACCCAGTCTGGATTTCGTCGTTGCAGTAAGAGTAACTGCACCGACCGTGCAGTGGCGACACTCTCCTACAACTATGCAGAGCAGAGCGCCACTTTGACTGCGCTACGCAAGTTCCAAGAACCACATACCTACGATCTCTGCCAGCAACATAGTGAAGGACTGAGAGTCCCACGAGGCTGGCACGTGAATATCGAGAGCGAATCCGCAGAAGAGATCGATGGAGTGGAGGACTTCTCTGCCATCGCTGATGCGGTTCGTGATGTCATGAGCGAGGTCATTGAAGAGAAAGTGGAATCCGCTTCGACCCAAGCAGAGCTTCGTCGACGTGGCCATCTTCGAGCACTCTAGGTAGGCGCGATGATCAAGGATTCAGTACTCAACTCCATCATCAAGGCATACGACATACGTGGGTTGGTCGGAAGTGAGATCAACGAGGAGTTCACTTTCGCAGCAGGTTCGGCTTTCGCTCGATTCCTTGAGAGTGAGCGCGAGCCGGGAACTGTCGTCGTTGGCGAAGATATGCGCCCCTCATCAGCTCCACTCGCCACCGCTTTCTCAGATGGCGTGACCAGCCAAGGACTCGATGTGATTCGCATCGGACTCTCGTCGACGGATCAACTCTATTTCGCATCAGGGCACTTGGGGCTTCCAGGAGCGATGTTCACTGCCAGCCACAATCCAGCAAGTTACAACGGGATCAAACTCTGTCGCTCCCATGCAAAACCGATCAGCATGGATTCAGGTCTTGCCTGGATCAAGAATGCGATGAAAGAGGGGACGCCGATCCCCAATCGTCCAGTCGGTGCGACGCGCAATGAGGAGATGCTCACCTCCTACATTGACTTCCTCTTCTCGCTCTTTGAGATCGACTTCAAATCAGGACGCCCATTGACCATTGCCATCGATGCCGGCAATGGAATGGCCGGTCATACCGCCCCTGGTGTATTCGAACGAATCGGCGCGAAGATCATTCCGCTCTACTTCGAGCTCGACGGAACCTTCCCGAATCACGAAGCGAATCCCATCGAACCTGAGAACCTCAAGGACCTTCAAGGTGCGGTGAAGAAGAATCGCGCTGATATTGGACTTGCATTCGATGGTGATGCGGATCGTTGTTTCCTCGTCGATGAGCGCGGCGAACTCGTCTCTCCCTCCGCACTCACAGCTCTCATCGCAGCGACGGAGTTGAAGCGCAATCCTGGGGCGACGATCATCTACAACCTCATCACATCGAAGGTCGTGCCTGAGGTTGTCACTGAGTTAGGTGGGACTGGGGTTCGCTCTCGAGTCGGTCACTCCTTCATCAAGAAGATGATGGCTGATACCGGAGCGATCTTCGGTGGTGAACACTCAGGTCACTTTTACTTCGATGCCTTCTGGCGAGCTGATTCCGGGATGTTGGCAGCCCTCTATGCCATCGCAGCGCTCAAGCAAGATGAGAAGCCACTGAGTGAGATCTTGAAGCCATTCAATCGCTATCGACAAAGCGGTGAAGTCAACTCGGTGGTCAAGGATCAAAAGGGTGCGATGGAGAAGGTGGCCGCGGTATTCCCTGAAGGTGACTACCGACATGATCATCTTGATGGACTCACTGTGGAGAGCGATCACTGGTGGTTCAACCTCCGTCCCTCGAATACCGAACCGCTGTTGAGACTCAATGTCGAAGCCTCTTCTGAGGCAGAGATGATTGAGATCAGAGACCAAGTTCTCGCCATCATTCGCTAACGGCTAGACTCTCACTCCTGAGGTACGAGAGATAGATGGAGAGAATTAAGTGAATCCAACGACCATGGCCCTTCCGAAGCACGATATCGCCGATGCATCACTCGCAGCAGAGGGAAAGAAGCGAATCGAGTGGGCTGGTAGGAACATGCCAGTATTGGCGCAGATCCGTGAGCGATTCGAAAGAACGAAGCCGTTCGCAGGAGTCCGTATCTCTGCATGCATGCACGTCACCACCGAGACCGCGAACTTGATGATCACTCTCAAGGCAGGTGGAGCAGATATCGCGCTCTGCGCATCCAACCCACTCTCGACCCAAGATGACACAGCTGCCGCTTTGGTCCATGAATATGGAGTCTCAGTCTTCGCACGAAATGGTGTCGATCGAGATGGCTACTACTCACATATCAATGCAGCTTTGGATATCGAACCTCATCAAGTCTTTGATGATGGCTGCGACCTCGTCAACACCTTGCACACCACCCGTCGTGAACTCTTGGGCAATATCGCCGGCGGTTGCGAAGAGACGACAACCGGTGTGATCCGACTCCGCCAAATGGCGAAGGACGGCGCACTGACATTCCCGATGGTTGCGGTCAATGACACCGATACCAAGCACATGTTCGATAACCGTTATGGCACCGGACAATCGACTCTCGATGCGATCTTCCGTGCAACCAATATCTTGCTCGCTGGCAAGGTCGTGGTCGTTGCAGGCTTCGGTTACTGCGGCAAGGGAGTTGCAGAGCGTGCCAGGGGATTGGGCGCAGATGTCGTCGTCACAGAGATCGATCCAACCAAGGCTCTCGATGCGATGATGCAGGGATACCGCGTCATGCCGATGCACGAGGCTGCGAAGGCCGGAGATATCTTCATCACCGTCACTGGAAATCGCGATGTATTGCGCGCCGAGCACTTTGCTTTGATGAAGGATGGCGCGATCTTGGCGAACTCCGGTCACTTCGATATCGAGATCGACGTCGCATGGCTCGAGCAATATGCCACTACGAAGAACTCACGCATTCGCCATCAGACCGATGAATATGTCCTCGCAGATGGTAAGCGCGTCCTTTTGGTCGCCGAAGGTCGCTTGGTCAATCTCGGTGCGGCTGAAGGCCACCCAGCAGTCGTGATGGATATGTCATTCTCTGACCAGGCTCTTACCGCGGAATGGTTGGTCAAGACCGCGAAGACCCTGACTCCAGGAGTCCACAACGTTCCTGAAGCGATCGATAAGGAAGTCGCGGCGCTGAAGTTGAAGAGCTTGGGCGCAGAGATCGATCTCCTCACTCCAGCTCAGGTCGAGTACTTGAACTCGTGGGAACACGGTAGCTAATGCCCTCGGTATTGGTCGTCGAGGATGATCAAGACCTTGCTGAAATGTTGGGGATCGTCCTCAACGGTGCTGGAATCGAAGTTGACCTCGTCAGTCGAGGCGACGAAGTCCTTGATGTCTTCAAGACCAACCAACCAGATGTCGTACTACTCGATGTGATGTTGCCAGGCCTTGATGGCGTGGAGATCTGTAAGGCGATCCGTGAAGAGTCGCCACGAGTTCCGATCATCTTCCTCTCCGCGCGTGGAGATACCTCTGACAAGATCAAGGGGCTTGAAGCTGGTGCGGATGACTATCTCGTCAAGCCGATGGAGCATTACTCGGAGTTGGTGGCGCGGATCAAGACTCAACTTCGCCGTACTTCGAGAGAGGTCAGTGGTTCTCTCACACTCGGTGATCTCAATGTCGACCTCGTCGAGCACTCGGTGACCAGAGCAGGTAAGGCAATCGCACTCACGCGTCTTGAGTTCGACCTACTCGTCGCGCTCGCCAAAGAGCCAGGTCGCGTCTTCACTCGCGAGGAGTTGCTCCGTGAGGTCTGGGATTACCAACATGCGGCAGATACACGTTTGGTCAATGTACATATCCAGAGGTTGCGCTCCAAGATAGAACACGATCCAGATAATCCGACCTTGGTTCTGACAGTGCGAGGAGTTGGATACAAGTCTGGCTCCACTGGAAATCGCTGATCATGGCGTTGCGCCTACCATCGGCGCTCCGTAGATCGCTAGCAGCCCGCGTCTTCCTCATCACGATCACCATCTTCACCATCGGATCTGGCGTGATCGGGACCGTGATCTTCGGCCAGATCGAAGATCGGATCATCGATGAGCGGATCGATAGTTCGATCGGGGAGGCGCGATCGACGATCGCAGCCGCGGAATTCAGGTTCGCCTTGGTGCAGAGCCTCAACCTGGAACAACTCTCACCCGAGTTCATCGAATCCACCTTCAACGAGATCATGGCCCTTGCAATAGCCCCAAGCGCTACCGTCTCAGCGAGAGAGATCGCGCTGATCAAGAGCCCGGATAACCAGACGCCAGATTCCAATTACTCGAGATCATCCAATTTCCTCGAACGTCAATCGATCCCTAGCTCGCTACGACAAATGCTCCTCACGAGCAATGAGATCGAATGGGAGCGAACAGAGATCCGCTATGCCACCGGTGAGGTGATCCCAGGAATCGCGATCGGTAAGCGAATCAATGCCCCCTTCGCCGGAAGTTACGAGATGTACGTCCTCTTCAACTTCGAATCGCAACAAGCATCGATCGCGATCATCGCGAGGGGATTGATCATCGCCTATTTCTTCTTCTTCTTAATGATCCTGGTGATGGCCCATTTGATCATCAAGCGGGTCATCGATCCGATCCGAAGGGTCGCAGAGGTCGCGGAGTCTTTCACTGCTGGTGATTTCAAGCGAAGAGTCAATGTCACAGGTGAGGATGAGATCGCGGCACTCGGTCGCGCATTCAATGAGATGGCATTCTCCATCGAGCAGCAGATCTCTCGTCTGGAGAAGCTCTCTCGAATGCAACAACGGTTCGTCGCCGACGTATCGCATGAATTGCGTAATCCACTCACGACGGTTCGCATGGCAAGTGAAGTGATCCTTGGTGCCAAGAGCAGCTTCGACCCGATTATCGCCCGAAGCGCGGAGATCTTGATGACGCAGATCTTAAGGTTCGATCAACTTCTCACCGATCTACTCGAAGTGAGCCGCTTCGATGCCGAGGTTGCGACGGTCGACTATGCACCGATTCAACTGATCTCGCTCATTCGTGAGGCGATCGACTCCCTTGATGGAGATTCATCGCGGTTCACAGTCCGTGTCACCTCGGATCAAGGGCTCAAAGACGAGGAGATCTTCATCGATGGCGACCGGCGTCGGATCACTCGAATCATGCGAAATTTGTTGAATAACGCCCTCGATCATGGCGAAGGTAAAGAGGTGCTGATCGCTGTCGATCTGAGGGAGAGCTCAGTCGACGTCGGTGTCCGTGATTTCGGAGTAGGTATGACCTCAGAACAGTGCGAACGCGTCTTTGAGCGTTTCTGGCGCGCTGATCCCTCGCGCTCAAGGGAGCGAGGCGGTACCGGACTCGGTCTCGCTATCGCCATGGAAGATGCCACGCTGCATGGCGGAACCATTCGCGTACATGCGGCTCCAGGTAAGGGTGCGCTCTTCTTGCTGACCCTTCCACTCCACTCTGGACAACCCATCATCGATGCACAGGTAGATCTCACTCAACAGTTCGATGTCCTTGGCTAAGAGAGAGTTGCTCTATCGTGATCTGATCGCCGGATGGGATTTCTCCATGACGGCATCAATGGAATCACCTCTCTCTTCTTCCCATCTCGTTGTCCCTATTGCTCACGTGAGGGGGTGCGTGGATGCAAGGAGTGTCTCGATCGATGGCGAGAGCGGATCTCGGTCCGATACATCGAGAAGGTTCCGATCCTTTCGATGCATCCCTATGATCAAAGTGCGACATCGATCCTCCTTGCCGCCAAGGAGCGTGGCGAACGAGATGCACGATTCTTTCTCTCAACCGCGCTCCAGTTCGGTCTAGAGGAGATCGCCACGAGAGTTCCTTCGATACGAGAGTTGACGATGGTTGCGATACCGGCATCGAAGCGAGCGATTCGAAGACGTGGCGAAGATTTCCTGCTTGAGACTCTCAAACTAGTTCACCTGAATCAAGAGAAGCAGATCTCAGTGGCGCAGATACTGCGATGGCGTCGTGACGTTCGCGATCAGAGCTCGTTGACTCTTCAAGAACGTGCGATCAATCTTCGAGCCTCTCTCGCTGTCGACGAAGGGTCGGTGAGACGTCTTGGGTTGGCGAGGCCTGGGGGAGGTATCGTCCTCATCGATGATGTTCTGACAACGGGTGCAACCATGGAAGCGGCGATATCAGCGATATCACACTCTTCTCTCGGTACTTCCTCGCTGATCGCAGGTGTCACCGCGTGCTACTCCGTGAACCCCCGCTTTATGTGACCTCTAAGATATCCACGTGGTAGCAATCCTCGACAAGATACTTCGCGCAGGTGAAGGTCGTATCGTCAAACGTTTGGCAAAGATCGCAGAGGAAGTCAATGCCTTTGAAGGCGAGATCTCAGCGCTTACTGATGCGCAGCTGCGAGCAAAGACCGATGAGTTCAAGAAGCGATATGAGGATGGCGAAGAACTCGACGACTTGATGCCAGAGGCATTCGCGGTAGTTCGCGAAGCAGCCAAGCGCACGCTTGGACAACGTCACTATGACGTGCAGTTGATGGGTGGCGCTGCGCTCCATCTTGGCAACATCGCCGAGATGAAGACGGGTGAAGGAAAGACACTCGTCTCTACCTTGCCGGCCTACCTCAATGCCATCTCTGGTGAAGGCGTCCATGTTGTCACTACCAATGATTATCTTGCCGAGCGCGATAGCGAGTGGATGGGTCGTATCCATCGCTTCCTCGGATTACGAGTCGGAGTGATCCTCTCTTCGATGAGCCCCGATGAACGGCGTGAGGCCTATAACTGCGACATCACCTATGGAACGAACAATGAATTTGGATTCGATTACTTGCGTGACAACATGGCCTGGTCGATCGATACCTGCGTCCAACGCCAACACAATTTCGCGGTTGTCGATGAGGTCGACTCGATCCTGATCGATGAGGCAAGGACACCACTGATCATCAGTGGTCCCGCCGATAAGGCGACGAAGTGGTACGTGGAGTTCGCAAACATCGCAGCTCGGTTGGAGCGTGATCTGCACTATGAAGTCGATGAGAAGAAGCGCACCGTTGGCATCGTCGATGCGGGTGTGACTCGAGTCGAAGAGTTATTGAAGATCGATAATCTCTATGAATCTGTGAACACTCCGATGATCGGCTACCTCAACAATGCCATCAAGGCGAAGGAGCTCTTCAAGCGCGACCGCGATTATGTGGTGCAATCAGGGGAGTTGTTGATCGTCGATGAACATACTGGTCGCATCTTGGCCGGCAGGCGTTACAACGAGGGTCTCCATCAAGCGCTTGAGGCGAAGGAGAGAGTCCCGATCAAGGATGAGAACCAGACCTTGGCAACAATCACCTTGCAGAACTACTTCCGTCTCTACAACAAATTGAGCGGTATGACCGGTACGGCGATGACGGAAGCTGCCGAATTCCTACAGATCTACAAGTTGGGCGTCGTTCCCATCCCGACCAATCGACCGATGCAACGTGTCGATCAAGCTGATCTGATCTTCAAGAACGAGCAGGCGAAGTTCACGGCAGTCGCCAAGGACATCGCAGAGCGACATAAGAAGGGGCAACCAGTCCTCGTTGGTACGGTCAGCGTTGAGAAATCAGAACTTCTCTCCGCCACACTCAAGAAGCAAGGCATCCCACACGAAGTCCTCAATGCCAAACAACATGCTCGTGAAGCGGCGATCATCGCCCGTGCTGGAAAGCTCGGCGCAGTCACGGTTGCAACCAACATGGCAGGTCGAGGAACCGACATCATGCTTGGTGGTAACCCAGAGTTCATGGCGGATTACGAGTTGCAAGAGCGGGGCATCTCGCCGGTCGACAATGCCGAGCAGTACGAGAAGGAGTGGCCGACTGAGTTAGCGAAGCAGAAGGCACTCGTCGCAAGCGAGCACGACAAGGTCGTCGAATTGGGTGGCCTCTATGTCCTAGGAACCGAGCGACATGAATCACGGCGAATCGACAATCAGCTTCGTGGTCGATCTGGTCGCCAAGGCGATCCAGGAAAGTCGCGTTTCTACCTCTCACTCGAAGATGACTTGATGCGTCGCTTCAATTCGGTCTTGGTGGAGAGATTCCTCGGTGCGGCAGGGATCCCTGACGATATGCCAATCGAATCGAAGATGGTCTCCAACGCGATCAAGTCCGCACAGACCCAGGTCGAGGCCCAGAACTTCGAGATGCGTAAGAATGTCTTGAAGTATGACGATGTGATGAACCGCCAGCGTGAAGTGATCTACGCCGAAAGGCGTGAGGTCCTTGAGGGCTTGGATATCGCAGGCGAAATGCGAGGTTTCGTCGAAGACACAGTGATCGGATATATCGACGCGGCAACTGCCGTTGGTTTCGCTGAAGATTGGGATCTTGAGACCCTTTTCACCGCATTCAAGGCCCTCTATCCAGTCTCCTTCACTCAAGAGGAATTGATCGCCGAAGTTGGTGGTCAAGGTGCCTTGGATAGAGACTTCTTGGTTTCGAAGTTCTTGGAAGATATCGATCGCGCATACATCGAGCGGGAGTCAAAGTTGACTGCTCCAGTGATGCGCGAGTTGGAACGTAAGGTCCTGCTCTCGGTACTCGATCGTAAGTGGCGGGAACATCTCTACGAGATGGATTACCTACAAGAGGGAATCGGCCTTCGTGCGATGGCACAGCGCGATCCTCTCGTTGAATATCAAAAGGAAGGTTACGACCTCTTCGTCGCGATGATGGATGCCATCAAGGAAGAGACCGTTGGTTATATCTTCAATGTCGATGTCAAGAGCGAAGGTGGCGACCCAGCATCGGTCGAAGCGAAGGGAGCCACTGCTCCCACGTTGGCTCCGCAGGAATTCAAGTACTCCAGCAGTGATGAAAGTGGCGCACCGGTTAGTTCCGCGGGTGGCGTCTCTCGTAACGCGCCATGTCCATGTGGCTCAGGGAAGAAATACAAGCGTTGCCACGGCGGCGCTGCTTAGACCTTCTCGATCACAGTACAGAGCCATCTCCCATCGATTCCTTCGAATCGCAAGACGAGTGCGCTGATCCTTGCTCGATATTCCACGAGCACTGTCACCTCTGCGAGGGATTCCAATGGTTGTCTCAAGTGGACTCGAACGATCCTCGGTGGAGTCGAAAAACTCTTGGTCATCGTCATCAGCTCTGTGAAGGTGGTTCGATGACACCACCTTGCCAATTGGTGTGGTGACCTTCGCGTGGAAAGGATCTCGAGCAATCGAATCGTGAATTGACGAACCCAACCCCCGATCTCCGGGAGCGCATCTTGTGGGGTGGGAGTCGGACTGAAATGCGAATCGAACTCTTCACCAAAGTTGCTGGGGATCAGGAAAAGCCTGCGCTTGATACCAGGCTCTTTGATCCGCTCTCTCTTTGGAAAGAGTGGAAGCATCGGTTCTTGCCATCTCTTCTCTCGATTCTCTTCTCTGTTCTCTTCTCTATTCTGTGCGGAATTCATGCCGGAAAGGTCGCACAGTCGGCCTCGAGCGCCATCAGCCCTTTGTGGGAAATCTTCTAGCCCAAAAGTATGACTGTGGATAAGAAATCAGGTTGGGTCACCAGGTAGCGCAGGATCCCGCCATGGAGCTATCTCGTAGAGCAGTCGTTGGAATCATCATGATCCTCATCGCAATCTTCGGCGCCGGTGCGATGGTAAGAGCGAGTGATGGGAATTCACTCTATTTCGTCGCTCAAAGTGAGATTGCTGCCGGAGATCGCATCGGTTCAGAGGATCTCGCCATCGCGCGTTTGAATCTGCCCGGAGATGAGAGCCTCTACTTTCCATCTGAAGAACTGTTAGTGGGAATGATCGCGAAAGAGGCCATCTCTGCGGGGGAAGCGATTGCACGCAGTGACTTGACCGATCAGAGTGACAACATCTTGTGGCGATTGGTATCGCTCGACCTTGCAAGGAATGACATACCCATCTCCGTCGCGAGTGGAAGCGTGATCGATCTCTACCGCCTTCAAGATCGGAGCCTGACCACCTCCTCTAAAATCGAGATGACCGAACTCGTCCTCTCATCCCTTGTCGTCGATGAGATCGTTCCAGGAGGCTCCTTGAGCGATCGCACGCAACTCATCCTTCGAGTCCGCCTTCCAGAAGTTCGGCTCCTCTTGGATGCCTATTCGAGAGGACCACTCCTCGTTGTCGACCATCTCTGATCAAGAACTTCCCATCATCATCACCACATTCAATGACTTCGAGTTTGAAGAGCGCGTGATTCGCCTCCTTTCACAGATGGGGTTTCCAATCGGTGAACGAAAGATCCTCGGTCAACGAGCGATCGGGCCAGGTGAGATCCTGGTTACCGATCAAGATGTGAATTCGAAGGAAATCCCGATCATCTCGCTCGCGACTGAGGCAAAGTTCCTCTCCGATCCGATGCTGCATCACCATCTCTCGCAACATTTCATCCCGCATTCGGGGAGTTCGCCATCGGGCCTGGTCATCACCGGAGGTGAGGGATTGATCGATGTACGAGGAGAGCTACTCGCCTTTCTCGCACCCTTTGCTCCCAGGCTTGCCAGCTTTCAAGAAGGGGATTGTCGCCTCGCATTGATCCCCACTCGTCGCAGGGATGAGTTGGATCGTCTCGCGCGATTCTCAGATAGCTCGATTGCGCTCTTCCTCCTTTCTGCGGATCGGAAGGAGTCCCACCTAGCGACGAGTTTCATCGAATATCGCCGTCGTATTCACCCGCATCTACAGGTGGCTTTTGTGATCCATGGTGGGCGGAAACAGATCAAGGCTGAGCTCGGCGCACTTCTGGAGCCCTTTACGATCTTCTGGCTCGAGGATGAGCGCGATGATCTCTTACGGATTCGATGGGGCAAGCGTGCGCAAGGAAATGAGCGATTCCACGAGATCTCGGAGTGGATAGGCTCGCACTATGGCGATGCGCACCAACCTCGCACTCTCATCGGCAGCGTCCGTGACAACACTCGTAGAGAACGAGATCGCGCACCTTTCCGAGTTGGTGGCGCAGTGGCAAATTCTCGCTGACCTCTCCTTTGCAGATCTCACACTCTGGGTTCCGTTACGTCCTGATCAGAAGAGTTGGCCGCTAGGTTTCCAAGCCATCGCGCATATCAGGCCGACCACCGCCGCAACAGTCTTCAGTGACGACATCGTTGGCAGCGAGATTCGATGGGGAGTACGCAACCGAATCGACCAAGCGCTCTCGCAAGGCGAGATCATCCGTGACAATCTCGAAGAGGAGGTCGGAGGTCATATCGTCCGAGAAGAGGCGATTCCAGTACAACTCTCCGGGAATGTCATTGCTGTCATCTCTCGAATGAGGAATGTCGAGACGATGCGTACACCTTCGAAACTCGAATTGAATTACCGCGAGATCGCAAATCAGATCTATCGAATGATCGCGCAGGGGAGTTTCCCGGTATCGGGTGATCACCACCTGACTGAATCCGCGCCACGCGTTGGTGACGGCTTGATTCGATTGGATCGCTCCGGAGTCATCACCTATGCGAGCCCCAACGCTCTCTCAGCGTTCAATCGAATCGGTTGGCGAGCCGAGCTCGTAGGCCAGAGCCTTGGTGAGGTCGTGGATTCCATCAACAAAGATTCGATCAATCAAGAATCAACGCGCAAGGCAAGTGAGGAGAGTTGGAGCGTCACTCTCTCAGGAAGACATCTGAGGCGTCGTGAGTTCGAGAACGAATTCGGGATCGTCGACTTCCTTGCGATCCCGCTCTTGGAAGAGCGAGATCGAGTTGGCGCAATGGTCTTGGTCCAGTCAGTGACCGAGTTGAGGCGAAAAGAGCGGGCGCTACTGACGAAAGATGCGACTATTCGCGAGATCCATCATCGAGTCAAGAACAACCTGCAAACCGTCTCTGCACTGCTGCGATTGCAAGCGCGACGTATCGATGATCGCAATGCAGCGGAGGCGCTAGAAGAGGCAGTCAGGCGAGTGGCGTCGATTGCGATCGTTCACGAGACCCTTGCGACCAGTACCGCAGAGCGCGTCGATTTCGATGGCGTCTTGGATCGAATCTTGCATAGTGAAGTCGACCTTAGTCTTCGAGCACCGGGGTTGCCTGCGATTTCCTACCAGCGTGAAGGTCACTTTGGTGAGTTGCCTGCAGAGATCGCCACACCACTTGCATTGGTACTCACTGAATTGATCCATAATGCGATCGAGCATGGTTTGTCGGAATCTGGTTCACGCCTGACCATCACCGCCTCATCACCGAGCGTGAATCAGGGCTCGAAGCAGGCACCACTTCTTTCGGTGGTGGTTTCCGATGATGGCGCAGGGTTGGAACCAGAATTCTCGGTGAGCGAGAAGAGCAATCTGGGACTCGAGATCGTTCAGACCTTGACCAGGAATGAACTCCACGGCGAACTTACTTTTTCAAGCAATGAACCTGGTACGCGCGTGGAGATCGTCTTTCCTAGACCTTCGAACTAATTCTCAATTTCCGTCGCGGGCTTCTTCGGCCATGCGATTGAGTTCCGCCATACGTGCGCGGTTTCGGGCGACGCGGCGCTTGAGGGCTCGGCGCTCATCCTCAGACATTCCGCCCCAGACACCTGCCTCTTGGCCACTTTCGAGAGCCCACTGGAGGCATGGATCCTTGACGTCACAGCGAAGGCAGACCTTCTTGGCCTCTTCGATCTGAGCGAGGGCTGGGCCTGTATTGCCGATAGGGAAGAAGAGCTCGGGATCTTCATCTCGACATGCGGCCCGATGGCGCCAATCCATTCCTCGTTAACCTCACTTCTACGAGCTCCAAGGGGGCCTGCCCCACGGAGCATGAAAAGACCACAGCCCGCTGGCTGTGGCATGCGAGGCGTAATGATTCCTGACCAACCCATGAATAACAAGGGTTGAGGCGCGTTTTCGAGTGTGATGTGGGTCAGATGTGACTTTTTGGCGAGAGGGAGTCTCCACTCTCTGCCAAGATGTGTGACATGTCCCAGAAATCTGTACATGAATCTTCAAATCACCACACTCAAGAAGTCGCATATTTCGCGACGGGTTGTTTCTGGGGTGCCGAGCGTCGCTTCTGGCAGATGACCGGAGTGCTGCAGACCTCGGTCGGCTACATGGGCGGAAGACGCGAGAATCCGAACTACGAACAGGTCTGTGCCGGAGTGACCGGCCATGCCGAGACCGTTCAAGTCATCTTTGATCCCACTCTCGTCGATTATGAGACTTTGCTTGCCGAGTTTTGGATGATGCACGATCCAACTTCGCTCAATCGACAAGGAAATGACATCGGAACTCAATATCGCAGTGCGATCTTCGTAACGAGCGATGCTCAGCGAGATTTGGCGATGGAGTCGAAGTCAAAGTACCAGCGAGCTCTTGATGAAGAAGGAATCGGTGAGATCGTCACTGAGATCAGTGATGCCCGCAGCCACCCCTATTGGTTGGCAGAGGAATACCATCAGCAGTATCTGAAGAAGAATCCCAATGGATATGACTGCCATTCCTCAACCGGAGTCAGTTATCCGTTGACCGTCAATCGATAGATTTTCAATTCAAGAGAGAGCGCTGACACCATGAGCTATAGCGAGAGTCCACTTCCACACCAGATGCCAGATGGAACGCCGTTTCGCATCCAATTGGATGATGGGATCTTGAAGAATCAACTCGATCCGCTCGCTTTCGAGGTACTACGTCACGGTGGAACCGAGCGTGCATTCACCGGTGAGTACACCGATACTGAGACTGAGGGTGTCTACAACTGTCGAGCCTGCGGTGCAGAACTCTTTAGAAGTGATGAGAAATTCCACTCCGGTTGCGGTTGGCCGTCCTTCTATGCGCCAACGAAGAGCGATGCAGTGCTACTTCTTGAAGATCGATCCCTTGCGCCTCGTATTCGCACTGAAGTTCGGTGTGCATCATGTGGCTCACACCTTGGCCATGTCTTCGAAGGTGAAGGCTATGACGTTCCAACCGATCAACGGTGGTGCATCAATTCAGTATCTCTCACGCTCCAAGAACGAAAGTAGTCCTCAATCCTCGAGCGCTCGCCAGCAGTACCAGGCGAGATGACTCCTAAAGGGGCGAAATCTCTCGCCTTTGAGCTCCAACTCCTTGGGGCTAATCTCGTTTCGAAGTCGATGCACCCGCTCCCAGCCTCGCCGGACGCCAAGATCTCCTGTCGGCCAAATATCTAACCGTCCGACTTGAAACATCATGAACATATCTACCGTCCATCGCCCGATCCCGAAGAGAGGCGTTAGTCGACGATAGATCTCCTCATCGTCCTCAATCAGGTGCAACCGCGAGAATCGAACTTCGGACTCTGCGAGAGCGAGTTCTCGCAGCGCTCGAGCTTTCGCTCCTGATACTCCTGCACTGCGCAGAGTTGAGGTCCTGGTCTGCTCAATCCGCTTCGGGGTCAGTCCGCCGGTCGCTCCTTCCACCCGAGCGATGATCGTTGCAGCCGCTTTGCTCGATAGTTGTTGGGAAAGGATCGATTTCGCTAAGACCTTGAAGTTACTCTCACGACGAGTCGTGGTGCCGATCGGGCAGAGGCCGGATCGATCGATGACCGGAGCAAAGCGAGGCTCAAGGCGAATGATCTCAGCTGCAATTTTCCGGGGATGAGCCATATGGGCAACCTTAAGGGTTGAAACCAGGGGTTGAAAAAGGTCTAGCCTTTTTCAGAGCGCACCTTTACTTTTCTCCATCTGGATACTTTTTCTGAGAGCTTTACAGCCGAATCCTGAAAGCGGGTAGTCAATGGGGCGCGAACGTGCTGGCATCAAAGATGTCGCTGATCTCGCTGGCGTTTCCATTGCAACTGTCTCGCGGGCGATCCGTGGAATGCACCACGTCTCGGCAGAGACGAGGCGAAGGATCCTGGAAGCAGCCGAGAAGCTCGACTATCCCATTCCGCTCTCACCCAATAAGCGGATCTATGGCCGCACCAACAGCGTCGGCGTCGTCGCGCCCTATGTTTCACGGTGGTATTTCGCACAGGTGATCAATGGTGTCGAAAGTGCATTGCGTGAATCAGGGCTCGACCTGCTGCTCTATAACTTCAGCCAGATGAAAGGGCGAGAACGCCTCTTCCAACATCAACTTCTCAAAGGTCGCGTCGATGCGCTGATCGTGATCAGTCTTCCGCCAACGGAAGAGGAATTTGAATCCATGCTCAGTCTCGGGATTCCGATCGCTCTGGTTGGCATGCATCATGAGAATTGCTCAAGCGTCGCGATCGATGATGTCTCTGCCGCTCGCACTGCAACCCAACATTTGGTCAACCTTGGTCATCGTGAACTTGCGCTGATCTCTGGCAGTCCTAAGGATCCATTCGATTTCAGTGTTCCGCAAGATCGACGTAAGGGTTTCATCCAAGTTCTCGCTGAGAATGGATTGGGATGGGAACCGTCTCGAGAAGTCTTCGGTGAGTTCACTATGCAAGGTGCTGAGCGAGCGATCGACGAACTCTTGGCTCGCCCGAAGCCTCCGACTGCGATCTTCGCTCAATCGGATGAGATGGCGATCGGTGCCATGCGCGCGATCCGTCGTCATGGATTACGTGTTCCAGAAGACATCTCGCTGATTGGTTTTGATGGTCATGAGATGTCAGAGTTCTTCGATCTGACGACGATCGAGCAGCCTGTGATGCGAATGGGCGAGATGGCTGCCTGGTCGATCATGGAGAAGTTGAAGAATCCAGCGAGCGACTTTCACTCTCTCACCTTGCCGACCACCCTCGTGGTGCGAAACTCCACCTCTCGAATCTGAATCACTCGTAACTCTTCATAATCCTTGTGGCAGGGGCAATGGAGGATTACCCTGCTGAACATGAGCGGAAACGAGATCCAGATTCCACCTCTTTCCGAATTGCGTAAGAGGTCGAGTGAGAAGTGGCGGCGCTATCCGCAAGATGTACTTCCATTGCCCGTGGCAGAGATGGACTATGAGATCGCTCCGGAGATTCGTAAGCGATTGATCGATTTGGTCGAGAGGTCCGATACTGGCTATCTCGGACCCATTCCAGAGTTAGGACTTGCCTTACAAGCGTATGCATCAAGGCAGTGGGGTTGGCAGATCGACGAGAAGAAGATGCGAGTCGCCGTCGATGTTGGTGCCGCGATCGTCGAGATCTCACGGCTCTTCGTCTCACCAGGGGATCGGATCATGCTCAACTCCCCAGTCTATCAGAATTTCTTCAGCTGGATCAAGGAGCTGCGCTGCGACCTCGTCGATGCTCCATTGATCGAGGATAAGGATCACTCGACCTATCAACTCGACTTCGAAGCAATCGAGCGCGGTTATGCCTCAGGAGTGAAACTCCATTTCCTCTGCCATCCGCATAATCCGGTCGGCGTCATCTTTGAAAGGGCAGAGTTGGAACGTATCGCAGAGTTGGCAGATCGCTATCAGGTGATCGTGATCTCTGATGAGATCCACGCCCCTCTGGTCTATCAATCTGAGAGATACACGCCATTCCTCAGCGTCTCTGAAGCGGCCAAGAGAGTAGGGATCTCTGTCACCTCTGCCAGTAAGGCATTCAACCTTGCAGGACTCAAATGCGCCCAGTTCATCGTCGCAGACGAAGAGTTGGATCAGCGATTGAAAGGATTGCCTGAGGCAGTTCACTTCAGAGCATCACTCTTCGGAGCGCTCGCTGCGGTGGCCGCTTTCTCGGAGAGTGGAGCGTGGCTTGAGAGAGTGCGATTGGATCTGGAACGTAAGAGTCACTATCTCAACACCTTGATCGAGGAACATCTCCCAAGTGCGGGATATCACCGCCCTCACTTTGGATATCTTGGTTGGATCGATCTTCGAAGCTCAGACCTCGGGGAGGATCCAGCGAAGATCCTCCTTACAGAAGGTAAGGTCGCTCTCAATCCTGGTCATAGTTATGGCCCGGGAGGAAAAGGTTTCGTTCGATTCAATTTCGGAACGAGTGATCAGATCATCGAAGAGGCGATCGCTCGCATCAAAGGAGTGCTGTGATCGATTGCATCGTCGTTGGCGGTGGACATAATGGACTTGTAGCAGCGACATATCTCGCAAGAGCAGGTCTTGCGGTTCGACTCTTTGAAGCTTCTGATGAACTAGGTGGAGCGACTTCCAGTCAACAAGTCTTCAAGGGTGTCGGTGCACGGCTTTCCCGCTACTCCTACCTCGTCTCGCTCTTGCCGGATCGAATCGTCAAAGAACTGGGCTTGAACTTCGAAACCATCACCCGCACCATCTCCTCCTTCACGCCCTATCGAGATCTCGATGGTGAGGATCGAGGGCTCTTGATCAGCAATGATTGGGAGGAAGCGCGAACTTCTTTCCTTCGAGCAGGTCTAGGAGATGAGGCGGAGAAGTGGCGCACCTTCTATGACGAGATCGCAGCGGTCGCTCCCACGATCGCAGATACATTTCTTGAGCCGCTACCGACTCGTTCAGAGATCGAAGCGCAGGTTGGCCCGGAGATCTCCAGACTCCTCTTCTCCGATCCAATCGGTTCGACTTTGAGATCTCGATTCTCTGATGACCTGATTCAAGGGATCGTCCTCACCGATGGCTTGATTGGAACCTTCACGGATGCCGAGGATCCATCACTCTTGGCCAATCGCTGTTTTCTCTATCACTTGGTAGGAAATGGTGATGGGCAATGGCGTGTTCCTCGCGGTGGAATGGGCGCCCTCGTCACTGAATTACGGAGAGTTGCCCTCAATGCCGGTGTGACGATTGAGACCGGAAAGCGGGTAGAGCGAATCGATTCCGGCAAAGTCTGGGTCGATGGTCACGAGTTGACGACACGATTCATCATCGCGGCATGTTCACCACAGGAGCTATCGCGCCTTAGAGGCAGGAATGAGAGACCACCGCTACGTCCAGGTTCACAACTCAAAGTGAACATGGTGTTGCGACAACTTCCACGACTCAAATCTGGAGTCGATCCACGGCTTGCCTTTGCGGGGACTTTCCATATCGATGAGAGTTACCAGCAACTTCAGACCGCATATAGAGAGGCTCTAGGCGGGAAACTTCCTGAGGTGATTCCAGCTGAGATCTATTGCCACACCCTCACCGATCGAACGATCTTGGAACCAGAGCTCGATCGAGAGGGTTTCCAAACGCTCACACTCTTTGCGATCCACACCCCGTATCAACTCTTTCTGAAAGACAACAAGGGCGTCAAAGCACTTGCCCTTCAGAAGTTGTTGAGGCAACTCAACGCCTACCTCATAGATCCCATCGAGGAATGTCTCGCCGTCGATGGTGATGGCAAGCCTGCAATTGAGATCAAATCACCGCTCGATCTCGAAGCGGAGATCGGACTACCGCTCGGCAACATCTTTCACGGCGACCTCACATTTCCTTGGCGTGAAGAGAGCGAGGAGATCCGATGGGGAAGTGAGACGGATGATCCAACGATCTTCCTTGCCGGCTCTGGCGCAAGGCGCGGTGGTGGAGTCTCTGGCATCGCAGGTCATAACGCTGCATCTGCAATCATCGAGATTGCCTAGCTGCTCACTCGCCATCGACTCAGGTAGCGAAGCGATCAGAGCGAGAGTAGGCTTCACTCATGTTCAAAGCGCTGAAGCGAATCGTTGCGCTCTTTGCCTTCCTTGCCGTGACCCTCAAAGGGATCTTCTCTTTCCTATCGTGGGTCGAGAAGCAAGAGGATCCATCAGAGAGTCTCTGGATCGATGAGGAAGAGTTAGAAGAAGTCTAAGAACTGATGTCAGATACCTACATCCCTGGAACCTGCAACCTAGGTAAATCTGAAGTTCGTCGTCGTCAGACAGTCGCTCTCTTAGGCCTTGTTTTGGCACTCTTCTCTGGTTCCGTGTTGTGGAGCGCTCCACTACCGACGAAGTTCACGCTCTTCCTTCCGTTCTTCGTCTTTGCAACGGGCTTCATTCAATCGAGGCGCAAGTTCTGTATGGCATATGGATTCGCCGGCGCATTCAATCTCGGAAAGCTCGGCGAACTCTCCAAAGTGCAAGATCCCGCTTTTCGCGCCGCTGATCGGAAGACCGCGCTCTCCATCCTTGGTCAAGCAGCACTCCTAGCGTTGGCACTCACGTTCATCTATCTCGCTATCAGCGCTTAACTCCCGCCACGACTCTCTGTAATTTCAAAGGTTTACCTTCTTTCATTCTTGAGGGCCACGGAGTAGCCTCTTGAACAATCGATTGAACCCGCACGCGACTGTGTAGCTTTCACGCCAGCCACGTCACTTCCGTCTAAGGGGGCAAGATGCAGATCGTCATTCATAGCAAGCGGCAAGCGCTCGCCGAGGATTTCGAAAAGATTGCTACGGAACGGCTCAAGCGTCTAGAGAGATTCAAAGTTCAGATTGAGCGGATCGATCTCACTGTCACTCACGAGGCAAATCCCAGACAAGGTAAGGCATCTCATCGAGTTCTGATCTCGACCCATGGAGCAGGACCTCTGATACGTGCTCAGTCGAGTGGATTCAATGATCTGGCTGCCTTTGATGAAGCTGCTGAACGGATCGAACTTCAGCTTCGAAAACTCCACGAACGAAGCAAATCGATTAGACACGAGAGTCTTCGTGATCGACTCACTAACTAGACTTGGGTCAACCCTTTACTGAGGTTCTCCGCTGCTGAATAGAAAGCATCATAGAAAGTCACGTCCCATAGGCCTTTATCGGGATCGAAACGCTCGCCTTCGATCGCACGTCTCCCTGCAAGATAATCGATCATCTCTCTCGTGGTGCTGGTCCACTCGTTGATCTC